>Ga0074045_10002245_pt1 | contig 17992 bp, 13 predicted proteins | sample BogForMeECP23OM2_FD_94442 | JGI IMG/M metagenome (GOLD analysis project Ga0074045, IMG submission 94442) | Bog forest soil microbial communities from Calvert Island, British Columbia, Canada - Bog Forest MetaG ECP23OM2 | ecosystem: Environmental > Terrestrial > Soil > Wetlands ...
ACCGTTAGAAACGTGATCTGGTCAAGAAGGGCGAAGGAGCTTTTTATTACCCTGTCCAGGGCCGATTCCACTATTCCGAAATCCTGCATGAAAGATTGGGCCTCCTCGCTTGAGAGTTGGGCAAGCTCCATCTCGAGCTTGCCGCGGACTACGGCGGCCTCCGCCGACCTGAGGGGGACAGGCGGCATGAAGTCATCTTCATCCGAATTGTTCATTATCAACAGCAGAGGTTTTGCGGAAAGGAAGGTGTAGCCCCTCAGCTCCGGTGCGTTGACAAGTTGTGGGCGTGTTCGCAAGGGCTGTGCGGCATCGAGGGTTTTGCTGCATTTCTCTAATAGTTCCTTTTCGGCGCCGGTTGGCTTTTTGCCTCGCTTGAGTTCGGCGTCCAGTTTTTCCAGGCGCTTTTCAACCGATGCCAGATCGGCAATGAGAAATTCATCCTCTAATTCCCTGAAGTCTCGTGCCGGGTCAGGAGTTCCCAAGGCAGAGTCGGCGAAATTGCGCACGACCATGATTAAAGCATCCATCGGCCTCATGTGGGTGAGCAGAAGCGACATATACTCCCGCTTGTTGTCGGCCATGCCCGGAATGCCCTGGAGATCCATATAGGTAATCTGCGCGTGCGTGGTTTTCCTGGGATGATAGAGTGCGCTAAGCCAGTCCACCCTTGGGTCCGGCACCGGCACAACGCCCAGCGCCGGTACGGCCTGCCCCCCCGGCGGGACCGATTCGCCGCTCCTCATGGTCAGAGCGTTAAACACGGTGGTCTTGCCGGCCCTCCCCAATCCTGTTATTCCGAGTTTCATTTTGATCCCCCCACCTGTTGGATTGAAACTGAAAATGAATGTATGCGCTTGAAGATTTTTTGAAAAGAGCAATTATCTCATGACGATGAGAATCTTTCGATCCGGAAGGGCGCCCGTGGGCACATTTCAGGCACCACGGTTTATGGACTTGGAATAGATTCCATTTGTAGTATTCTTACGCGCGCCAAGGGACCAATTTGTGTCCATCCGGGAACTCGGCTCAGAGCATATAGAGAGAAGCACATGGTATTCTGGAAGACACGCCAGCAGATCGGGCTGGCAGCGATAATAGTAGGTGGAGGCATCCTGCTCTCCCGGTTTATGGGGCTTTTCCGCGACAAGCTCATCTCGCTTCTGTTCGGGGCGACCCAGGAATCGGACCTCTATTTCGCTGCGTTCGTAATCCCCGATTTCATAAATTACATGCTTGCCGGCGGCTATTTTTCGGTCACCTTGATTCCCTTTCTCACCAAGTACTTCGAAGAAGACGAGGAAGACGGGTGGCGGTTTTTTTCAAGCGTTTTCTTGTGGGTAGCGGTCTTGATTTGCGCCCTTACTTTTGTTGCGTTCCTCTTTGCGCCGAAGCTGGCCCGCCTCGCAGCGCCCGGGCTTACCACCGGGGCCCTTTCCCGCCTTGCTTTCTTCCTGCGGATCATCCTGCCGGCGCAAATATTTTTCCTCTGCGGTTCGTGCTTTAGCGCGATTCTTTTCATGCGCAAGCAGTTCTTCATACCGGCCATGGTTTCAATAGTCTATAACCTGTTCATCATAATAGGAGGCGTCCTGTTCCGGACAAGGGGAATGGAAGGTTTTTGCTGGGGTGTTCTTGTGGGGTCCTTTATGGGGAATTTTTTGCTGCCCCTGCTTGCGGTGAGGTCCGGAGGCGGTTTGAGCATGAGATTCCCGGGGTTTCACCCCGGCTTGAAAAAATATGTCCTTGTGGCGCTCCCGCTCATGATCGGACAATCCATCACGGTGGTTGACGAGCAGTTCGTGAGGATATTCGGCTCTCTTGCCGGGGTCGGGGCGATCAGTTGGCTAAGCTACGCGCGGCGGATTATGATGGTTCCGGTGAGCGTAGTGGCACAGGCTGCCGGGGTGGCTTCCTATCCTTTTATGGCCGAGCTGTTCGCAAAAAATGAGCTTTCCAGGCTATACAGGACGATCAACTCCGCTCTCCAAAATGTAATAACCCTGCTGGTTCCGCTTTCGATATGGATGATACTCGTCGCCGAACCGACAATACGGCTGATTTTCCAGCAGGGTCGATTCGGCGTTTCAGATACCGTTCACACCGCCCGGCTGCTGGAGATACTGCTTATCTGCGTCCCCTGCTGGGGATACCAGCAGGTCTTGGGACGGGCCTTCTACTCCAGGCTTGATACGCTGACCCCGGCTGTGTTGGGGACCTCGGTAACCCTGCTCATGATCCCGGTTTTTTATTCGCTGACAGTTCGCACCGGCGCCATGGGAGTTGCCTGCGCAAGCGCCGCTTCCCTTTTTTGTTACAGCGCTGCTCTGACGTTCCGGTGGAAAGCCAGGTTCGGCGCCGCCGCCTTTGCCGGGCTGCTATCGGGTACGGGCAAAGTTCTCATTGTCTCCGCGGTCTCTGTCGTGCCGGCTTGGGCCGCCGGAAAAGCAGTTCCGTTCGACCCGCATTTTTTTCCCTACCTGGCCGCCCTTTCAGAAATCATTCTTAGTGGATTGAGCTTCGGAGTCATTTTTGCACTCCTCTCCGGTTATTTTATCCCGGAGCTGGCAAGGCCATTCCTTGAGCGAATCGGCCCAATTGGAAGACGGCTTCTGCGGGACAGGATTTCCGGCAGTTAGTTTCCAGAAACCCTATTCCACTGGCTGAGCGTACCCGATCATCTGTGCAACTGGGAGGACTTGGTTCATGGCGGAGTGATTAGTACCCCCACTACTATTTCAGGGTAGTGTTTGGACCGGCAGTGTAATCGGCATGCCGCAGGATGAATTATGGAAAGAAGGGAAGATCTCAGGGAGCTTCCGAACAGGGACGGTCATAACTGCTTCGGGTGCAGCCCGACCAACGCTTACGGGCTTCGGATGAAGTTTTTCACGGATGAGAAGTCTCTTTTCTCGTGGCTGACGGTTGCCGGCCACCTCTGCGGGTGGGACAATCTGGTTCACGGGGGTGTTCTTGCTGCAATACTCGATGAGACCATGGGGTGGACGGCCATTCACCTCTTGAAGAAATTCGCCCTTACCCGCGAAATGAGGGTCGAATTCCATAAATCTGTTTATGTGGGCGAGGAAATATGGGTGAAAGGGCGGGTGCTCGAAGTCAGGCGAAAACGAGAGGCTTCCGTGGAGTGCTATCTTTATAAAGGGGAAAATACGATCTGCGCGAAGTCAAGGGGTACATTCAGGCTTTTCACCACCGAAGCAATAGTAAGACTGGGGGTTATGGAGGAAGAGGCCCTGAAACAATTCAATTTTCTGATCGAGCCGTAGCGCGGAGAGGGACAGGGAAGAGCAATGCCGCGCCCCACCCTCGCTTTTGGACTCCCCGAGGGACACCTGGCGGATGGATTCAGGGTGCGCACAAACAGGAGAGGAGCCGTTTCGCATGTTTCGCCCCAAAGGACCATTTGACAGTCTTACAGGCATCGTAGGAATCGGGATGCCGCTTATCGCAGCTCTCGTCGTTGAGAAAGAACTCCAGGATGCTCGTGAAAGGCGTGAGAACCCTGCTTCCAATATTATCAGGGATCCTGGCAAAGAAACGATCAGAAATTCTTTAATTCTTTATCACCAAATGGAATCATCTGCTCAGGCTTCGCCAAAGGCCTTTTCAGAGTCCCATTGCCCTTGTCCGGCTTGGATATTTTCTTCGAGATTCCCGGATTGCTCGTGTCCGGAGAGCGCCGTTTGCCGTTCACAGGCTTAGTCTTTGCGGAGGGTACAGGTTCAGCTTTCCAGTTTTCGGAAAATCCATTTGCACCTCCACCGACGATAGCCACAAGTTCCCCTACAAAGATCTTTATTTGCTCAGCCTGCGCCTTCACTTCTTCTGAGGCGGCGGCGGATTCCTCGGCGTTGGCGGAATTTTGCTGAACTACCTTATCCATTTCACTTACTGCTTTGGAGATTTGCTCAATCCCCTGGGCCTGCTCACCGGATGCGGCCGAGATCTCACCTATTAATTCTCCCATTTTGCCGGCACTGATTTCAACCTGGGAGAACTCGGCATTGGTTCTTTCGACTACCTCGGAACCTTCCTTGATCTTCTTGACCGTTCCTTCTATCAGGTTGGCCGTGTTTTTTGCCGCCTCGGCAGCTCGCATGGCCAAATTTCTCACTTCATCGGCTACCACAGCAAATCCGGCGCCTGCTTCCCCCGCTCGTGCGGCTTCAACTGCTGCGTTCAGCGCCAGCAAGTTTGTTTGAAACGCGATCTCGTCTATAGTCTTGATGATCTTGGACGTCTCCTCACTGGCTTTTGAAATCTCCTCCATGGAAGCGGTCAGGCGCCCCATTGATCCGTTGGCTTGACCGACAACCTGCCTGGTCTTGTTCATCAGATCATTGGCCTGATTAGCGTTTTCGGCATTCTGCCTCGTCATGGAGGCCATCTCTTCCAAAGAGGAGGAGGTTTCCTCGATTGAGGCGGCCTGCTCGGATGCTCCTTCGGCAAGTTCACGGCTGGAGGATGCAACTTGGGCGGAAGCGGAAGACACCTGATCGGCGCCTTCGGTCAAGCCCTCAACCACACGGCCAATGGGTCCGGTAATGCTTCGAGTGATGAAAAAGGCCATCAGGAGCCCCAGCAGGGATGCTGCGGCCCCCAGGGAGAACAATAGTGTTTTGCCGCCGGAAGCGGCCTGCTCGGATGCTTCACCATCCTTGAGGGCCAGTTCTTCTTCAAGACGTGCGTAAGATTCCAATTGTTGCAGCATCTTTCTTTGAGGCGTGGGAATTTCATTAGTAATAATATCGACCGCCTCTTGAAGCTTATTGGCAGCGCCCAGGGTCGCGGCTTTCTCCGACAGTTGCACCACAGTGGCCAGAGCTTCCTTCATCTCTGCAAACGTTTCCTCACCTTTGTCCCCGGTCGGTGTTTTTTCCAGTTTGTTGAGCGTATCCATCAACTCAGTCTTAGCCTTGGCGAAATTCTCTTTCTGTTTCTGCTTGACACCCTCATCGGAAGTGAGGGCAATATTCCGTGCCGACCGGGCAATGACATCATAATCTTTCATGATATCATAAAGTATGTTCATATGAGGCATTCGCACCTGAACAACTCCGTTTATCTTGTCACCCAGCAGAACCATGCGGCTTGCGCCAATAAATGTCATTATGACCATCAGCGCAATCGTCAATCCGAAACCCAAGAAAAGTTTTGTCCTAAATTTCAGTTTAGTCAACGACATGGCTTTCCTTCCTTCAGGAACTCAAAATTAACATCAGCTTTGGGACGTAACGGATGTCGAAAAAGAGAAGGGTCCTCGTGGCACCCTGAACTCTACCAGTTTAGTACAGTTAGTGTGTTATTCGGCAACCCAGGGTCGCAACTTTACTGAAAGTTCACACACGGTAATCAGGGCCGAATCGCTCTCTGCGGAGGATAGGCTGCTTTCGCTATACGCCGGATAATTGAGCGCCGCGAATATGAAGTGGATATGCAGAACGGTCGTATTACGTCAGGGGCGCCCTTCTCACGGGCGACTCGGTATAAACGGCATGGTGACTTTATTTACCATGTATTCATAAGCACATCGGACCCCCGCAAGGTTGCTCTCACCGCAAGTAGAGATGCTGACCGGATTCTGCCAGGGTTAGAAAATGGTGCCAGATGACGGCATGATCGCTCTTTCGCTGGGGAGCAACGTGGCCGCATTGCTTTCGGAATACCGGACATGAGGATAGCGAGGGGGGATTACAAGCCCGATGAAGTCCCGGACTACCCTCACGTCCGGAAGGTGCAATGGGAAGGCAAGGTCAGCCGCGAGGTTGAGTGAGAAAAAGAGCGGGGAATAATTCCCCCGCAATCTCCAGGCCCCGTCAGATGGCGTATTTGATCTGCGTCCTGGCGGTGCCCCTTCCAATTTGACAGGTCAGTCCCTATAATAACTTTGCTTACCGATTGATTTTCCTTTTCGTTCGGTAACATTTTCCAGATATCTGATAACCAGAGAGTGCAGCTTTCGCACTCCAATGAGGGAAATTGTATGGTGCTTAAATTGTTAAGAATACCCGCAATGCTGTTCTTTTTATTGTGCCTGTCGAATTACCGGCTTCCAGCGCCATTTGCGCAAAACACCCCGGCCGAAGGCGAAATGTTTCCCGAACTCAAGCTCTCCATGCCTCAAAAAATGGAGCAGAGGGACTATCTTAATGTTGATCGGAGCCCGTTTCTGCTCTCCGAGGTCGATTCGGAAGTATTGATCGTTGAAATCTTCAGCATGTACTGTCCTTATTGTCAGAAGGAAGCGCCAAACGTTAATGCTCTCTACCAGGCGATTTCGGCCAGCCCAGAGATAAAATCGCGCGTTAAAATGCTGGGAATTGGCGCCGGGAATACCTCATTCGAGGTAAACGCGTTCAGGGATCTTTTCAGGATAGAGTTTCCGCTCATCCCTGACGCGGATTTCGGCGTCCATAAAATACTGGGCGATGTTCGAACTCCGTATTTCTTTGTGCTTTGGAAGAAGCCCACCGGCCGGCAGGTCGTATATTCCAGGGCGGGGAGCATCGGAGACCCCGAGGCTTTTCTGGAACTGGTATGCGCCAGGACCGGTGTCGACCGGAGGAAATAGGCTCTTATATTTGAAAGGATGTTTGAATGAACAAAATATACGTATTTTCATCAACTCTTCTATTTGCCCTCATCTTTTGCGCTACAGCTTTCGCCATATCCGAACAGTACCAGGGGAGAATCTATCAGCCTGGTCATCTTAAGCCGATTGACAGCGAGCGCACCCTGAAAGTGGGGGACAAGGCGCCGGATTTCACTCTACCATCCCTGTCCGGTGAGCCGGTTTCGCTTAGCTCGTTCGCCGGAAAGAAAAATGTCGTAATATCCTTTGTGCCTGCAGCATGGACTCCGGTCTGCTCGGACCAGTGGCCCGGCTACAATTTGTTGCGGGCCATGTTCGAAGCAAAAAACGCTGTTATGCTCGGGATTACGGTGGACAATATCCCGACTCTTTTTGCCTGGACTACGGAAATGGGGAAGGTCTGGTTTCCGGTGCTCTCTGATTTCTGGCCCCACGGTGAAGTAGCCCGCAAATACGGAGTGCTCCGCTCAAACGGCGTTTCTGAGCGCGCACTTTTCGTAATCGACAGGGAGGGAATAATCAGGTACATCGACGTTCACGACATAAATGAGCGGCCGAACATGGAAACGCTCATGGCCGAACTTGAAAAACTGGCTAACTGAAACTGGTGGAAGAACATAGGCAGGAAGAAAAGGCGAATCGTACGGGGGCCGCGCCCCCGGTGCACGTGTGGAGACGTATCGTTCATACCGCCGGAGGAACTCAAAGAAAAAATTCAGAAGCCGGTCATCCTTCGAATGTAAATGCCCACTGTGCGGGGGGGAAAATGGAGATTTTCTCCGACGAGTTCGAAAAGGAGCCTCCCTGCCGCAGTTGCCATCAGAAAATCGATTTCGCGAAGTGCACGGTCCCGGGTGAGGGGAAATCAGTTAAATCACGGTGTGTGGGAAATGCGCTTTCGATCTACTTTTTCGCGAAATAATGGTATTTAAACTAATTTTATTGCGGCGCCATACCGATTGACAAATGAGACGGCGGCGCTATACTCCCCCCGGTCAATGCTCAAAGAGGCTAGTGCTGAAAGGTTCGAAGATGTGCTGGAGGAAAGAAGTGTTATTTCGACTGAAAGAAGGCAAGTTTTTCTTCGTACTGGTGGTATTGTTCCCGCTGCTTATCTCTTCGCAGTTTACTTGCGCGGCTGCCCCGAGCCAGTCGAACCCCAAGGCGCTCATAGAGAGCGGTACGGAAAGAGCCATCCAGATTTTGCACGAGTCTGAAAGTGGTCAAGCGCCCTCTTTGCGGCAGAGAAAGAATGAAATCCTAAATAATGTGAGCGAGTATTTCAACTTCGATGAGATGGCCAAAAGAGCGCTGGGCCGCCCCTGGAAAGAGCAGGCTCCTGATAAGCGTCAGGAATTCACACAACTTTTCAAACAGCTTATTTTCAATACCTATATCAACAGGCTCGAGAATTATACAGGCTCGAAAGAACGGGTCTTTTATGATTCTGAAAAACTGGACGGGGACTACGCAACCGTCAAAACGCACGTTGTTTATCAGGAGAATAATAACGTCGAGATCGAATACAGGCTCCACCGGGATGCGGGGGAGTGGAAAGTATATGACGTGGTAGTCGAGGGAATCAGCATTGTCGAGAACTACCGGAGCCAGTTTGCTTCGATCCTGAATAATGAATCATTTGACTCCCTGCTAAGCAGACTTCGCGAGAAAATCTATCAATCGAACTGAGGCGGTGGGACCCGCCCCGCGGAGCGCCGAGATCGAACCTTCGGTGGCGGCTCGATCAGCGATTTCGATGCTCCGCGAGGTGTCGAGATAATAGTAGTCCGCCCACCCATCCGCGAGGTAAGCTATCTGTTTCCTTGCTATAACGAAAAATCCTTCTTTTAGGTTAAAAAAACTTTTAGGTCAAAAAATCCGAACCGGAAGCCTCGCGCCGCATGTTGCGCACCGGGCCATCAAGGGTTTTTATTATGGCAATTCTGTTTGGAAGATTGTAAAATTCTTACTTAACCACTAAACGGCGCCTGAATATTGTGAAAAACTCTTCTCATCGGGAATCGCCAGAAAAATCCATTACGCCAAAATCGGGTCTGGAAGGCCACCGGAGCAGACTTCGCGAAAGGTTCTTGAAAAGCGGTCTTGCCGGGTTCCACGATCATGAAATCCTGGAACTTCTGCTCACCTATGCGATTCCCAGAAGAGATGTCAAGCCGATCGCAAAAGAGCTCCTGAAAGAGTTTGGAAACAATCTTGCCTCAGTGTTCGATGCCCCTCCCGAGGCGCTTCAGAGTGAGGTTGACGGGATTGGGCGGAATGCCGCTGTACTGATAAGTCTTATTCCGCGCCTGTTCGATTCTTATCAGTCGAGCCGCTGGGTCCGCGATGAGACTTTCTGTTCAACTCAAACCGCAGTCTCATATCTGCGGGCCCGTCTTGGGACCCAAAGAAACGAGGTATTCTGCGTGCTCGCGCTGGACAGCCAGAACCGGCTGATCGCTGTCGAGCAGGTACAGAGGGGGAGCGTAAATCGGACCGCCGTCTTCCCGAGGCAGGTAGCCGAGGCCAGCCTGAAACATCGTGCAACCGCTGTAATCCTGGCGCATAATCATCCCGGAGGGGGTCCTCTGCCGTCGGCTGCAGACAGGCAACTCACCAAGAGACTCAAGAACATACTCGGCGATCTCGACATAGTGGTCCACGATCACATCATCATAGCGGGCCATGACCAGTATTACTCATTTGCCGAGACTGAAGGACTGGAATAAACATGGGAGAATTTCACCTTATGAACGCTCAATCGATGCCGGCCGTCATAGTGCGTGAGGGGGCAAAAAAGGGCGAATGGAACGACGTCGGCCTCGAGATGGTCGAAATACCCGCTCCAAAAGAAGGGGAAGCGCTGGTTCAGGTCGAAGCCTGTTCAGTTAACCGGGCTGACCTGCTCCAGAGGCGGGGCCTTTACCCGCCTCCACCCGGGGCCTCCGAGGTGCTGGGACTCGATTTTGCCGGGTTTGTCGTCAAGCGGCCGCCTGCTTCGGCCATTAAAGAAAGCGACAGGGTATTCGGGATAGTTGCCGGGGGTGGATGCGGCAGATATGTGGCCGTTGCGGCGACCCATCTGGTCCCCATTCCCGAGAACCTGAGTTTCACCGAAGCGGCTGCGGCTGCAGAGGTTTTCTTCACGGCTTATTACAATCTCTTTGTGCAGGCCGCAATCAAAGCGGGAGACGCAATTCTTCTTCACGGCGGGGGCAGCGGGGTTGGGACCGCCGCCATTCAGCTCTGTTCATCGATTGGGGCAAAGGTTATCATCACCGCCGGCTCGGAAGACAAAGTGAAACGGGCGCTCGATTTAGGGGCTTCCGCCGGGATCAACTACAAGGAACAGGATTTCGCCGAGCGTGTCCTGGATATAACCGGGGGCGTGGGCGTGGATATCATTCTCGACTGGATCGGAGCGCCCTATTTACGCAGGCACCTCGAGATTCTAAAAACAAGAGGGCGGCTCGTCATCATCGGTTTGATGGGCGGGAGCGCGGGCGAAATAAACCTCGTTCCGGTCGTCACCAAAAGGCTAAAAATCATCGGCTCGGTTTTGCGCAGCCAGTCGAGAGAGGAGAAGGCCGAGATCACGCGGGGGTTTATCGAAACCGTGCTCCCGCTGCTCAAATCGGGCCGGGTGAAGCCCATAATCGACCGGATATTTTCAATATCCGAAGTGGAGGATGCCCACAGGTATCTAAGTAAAGGGGAGCATTTCGGAAAAGTCGTACTCACGTGGTAATCGTTTTAGCAAACGCAAAATGGAAAATTCCTGGATCAGCATCAAAAATGTCCGGTTCGTAAGAAACCGGAGGCTAATACTGGACGATATTTCGTGGGAGATAAGGCCGGGTGAGCACTGGGTTGTGCTCGGCGCAAACGGGTCCGGCAAGACAACCCTGCTTCAGATCCTTGCCGGTTACCTCTGGCCGACCTCGGGGGATGTAACCGTATTGGGAGAGCACTTCGGTGAAGTCGATCTTCGCGCCTTGCGAAGGAAAATCGGCTGGGTCGGCTCTTTTCTCCAGGCTCAGGTACCGCCTTCACAGAGCCCCCTCGAGTTCATTGTAAGCGGAAAGTATGCCTCGCTTGGTATATTTGACAAGCCCGAGGCCGAGGATTTCGAGGAAGCCGCCAGGCTTGCGGCAAGGCTCGAGTGCGGCAAGATACTCGATCTTCCCTACGCGGTGCTATCCCATGGAGAAAAGCAGCGCCTCCTGATTGCCAGGGCGCTCATTCACAAGCCTCGCCTTCTGATCCTGGATGAACCCTGCGGGGGTTTGGACCTCGTTTCCCGAGAGCAACTCCTGCTGACCCTCGAAAGCCTGGGCCGGACACACGACGGCCCTGCGATGATCCTGGTCACCCATTATCTTGAGGAGATCATGCCGGTCTTCAGTCATGTATTTTTGCTAAAGTCGGGGTGCTGCGCAGCAAAAGGCAAAAAAGACCAGATACTGAGGTGCGATCTCCTGAGTCAGGCTTTTGGCATCCCGATTGATGCCGGCGGTGAAAACGGCCGCTACTGGTCACGCGTGCGGTCGTTTGCAAAAAATTAAGCGCAGCGGATACCTTTGATCAGGGAAAGAAAACAATGGTTCCAGAGTTTTTCAAGGACTTATCCAAACCAATGGACCAGACGAACAGGATCGATTTCCACGGAGGACGCGTTGTTTAAATTTATCCATTCGGCAGACATCCACCTTGATAGCCCTATGCATATGCTTGCCCGGTATGAAGGGGCTCCCGTAGGCGAGGTACGCGGCGCCACCCGTGGGGCGCTGGAAAACCTGGTGGATCTCGCCATGGGTGAAAAGGCTGACTTCCTCCTCATCTGCGGCGATCTCTATGACGGCGATTGGAGAGATTATAATACCGGCCTGTTCTTCATCTCCCAGATGGCAAAGCTGCATGAGGCAGGAATCCCGGTATTCATAATAGCCGGAAACCACGACGCGGCCAATCGCATGACCAAAACGCTGCGGCTCCCGGAAGGCGTTCAACTGCTGAGGGCAAGCGAACCGGTCACCCTCGCGCTCGACCACGTAGGGGTGGCCATTCACGGCCAAAGCTTCACCAGCCAGGCGGTCTACAGTGACCTATCGGAAAAATACCCCGATGCGCTCCCCGGCCTTTACAACATCGGGATGCTCCATACCTGCGCAAACGGCCGCCCGGGACACGACCGCTACGCCCCGTGCAAGATCCAGGGGCTCCGCCTCAAAGAATACGATTATTGGGCCCTCGGCCACATCCACAAGAGGGAAATCCTTTCAGAAGATCCTCTTATTATTTTCCCGGGGAATCTTCAGGGCCGGCACATAGGCGAGAGGGGTTCCAAAGGATGCATGCTGGTCACAGTGGATGAAAAAGGCTTCAGCTCTCCCGAGTTCCGGCCGTTGGACATCGTTCGCTGGGAGCAATGTGAAGTGGACGTGTCTGGGATGTCCTCGGACTCTGCCTTTTTCGACGGCGTTCTGGACGAACTGACGCGGATTTGCGGCACAACTGACCTTCCCCTGATCGTTCGCTTGTACCTGATCGGGGAATGTCCTGCACACGAACAGATTTCTTCAGATATGGAAAGGATCGTAAACGAGATCCGTTCCGAATCGATCACGCTGAGTGGAGGTCGGATATGGATCGAGAAAATCATTCTTGAAACCGCCCCGCCGGCAAATGCCGCAACGCTTGCTACGACCGGCCCGGTTGCCGAACTTCTGGGCCTGATAGGTGAACTCACTTCCGATCCGGAGTATCTGCAACGGGCCGGTGATTCCTTGTGCGAACTCTGGAGCAAGCTGCCGAAGGAGGTCAGGGATTGCGAAGAGGCGATTTCGCCAGACGATCCGAATGGTCTTAACAAGCTGATCGGGGAAGTGCCTACCTTACTGCTTCGGCGACTCAAGAACCTGCAATAGGGAATCTCGAAATGAAAATTCTCCAGTTGGATCTCATCGCCTTCGGCCCGTTTTCGAACATCTGCCTGGATTTGAGCGAAGGCCGTGAAGGGCTGCACCTTATCTATGGACCCAACGAGGCGGGCAAGAGCTCGGCTCTGCGGGCTATCCGGAACCTGCTTTACGGCATTCCTGAAAGGACCCTGGACGATTTTCTCCACCCCTACGGAAAACTGCGCGTCGGGGGGATTCTCAGAAACAGCACCGGCTCCATTCTGGGGTGCATCCGCCGCAAAGGCCGCAGCAACACCCTGAGAGGACCGGACGATGCAGCAGTCCTGGATGAGTCGGTTTTGCGCGGTTTTCTTGGAGGTGTGGATGAAGAGGATTTCTCGAAGAGATTCGGAATCAATCACGAAACCCTGGTGCGAGGCGGACGGGAGATCGTCGAAGGGGGCGGCGAGCTCGCTTCGGTGCTTTTCGCGGCGGGGTCCGGCATCGCTAACTTCCGTGCAATCCAAGAAGGGTTTAAGTCCGAAATGGACGCTCTGTTTAAGCCGAATGCCTCGAAACCGACCATAAACGAGGTGCTCGCAAGGCTGAAGGAGGAGCAGAAAAAGCTTCGCCAAGCCCAGTTGCCTGGCAATCAATGGGCGGAGCACGACACGGCACTTCGGGATGCACTCGAATGGAAACGCCAGGTCCAGGTGCAGCTCGAGCAAAAGGAGCAGGAGCGAGGCCGCCTGGGACGCATATTGAAGGCCCTGCCTGCGATCGGCAGGCGCAAGCCGCTTTTAAAGGAACTCGAGCCTTACTCCGATGCGGTGATCCTTCCTCACGAATTTTCCGAAAAGAGGCAGGAAGCTCTCACCGCCCTCCTGGTCGAGCAGCATAACCAAAGTCAAGCCACCGAGAATTTAGTGAAAACCGAAAAGGAATTGGAAGGCTTGGGCGTCCCCAGTCCTCTCCTGGAACACGCAGGCGAAATAGAACGGCTTCACCTCGAGCTTGGAAGCATCAGCAAAGCCGCCGCCGACAGGCCGGGCCTGGTTCTGCAGAAGGACCTGCATCTCGATGAGGCCAGGCAAATTCTAGGCGACCTGCGGCAGGGCTTTCCCCTCGAGGAGGTCGAAAAACTGCGCCTGGAGACGGCTACGCAGGTTCTTATCCGGAAATTGGGGGAAACTCGGGAGAAATTCGTAACCAGACTGGAAAGTGCCCACGAAAAAATAGAAGAGCTCAGCCGTTCCATCGGGGAATTGGAGGGGCAATTTCTGGAAAGAGAGGAGCAGCCCGACCTGTCCTGGTTGAAGTTGGCCATTGAAGAGGCGAAACGGCAGGGCAAAATCGAAGAGGAACTCTCCTGCACTCGCGTGGAAATCCTGAAGCTCGCAAAAGATGCCTCCGCCGGGATAAAAACCCTGGGCCTTTGGACCGGGACTATCGAGGAACTCGAAAATCTCCCGGTGCCCGATCTGGAAACGATAAACGATTTCGATTCCAGCATACGGGATGCAGAAGCCGAGGTTAAAAAACAGGAATCCGAAATCGAGCGGCTGCGTGACGAACTCCTGGAAATTTGGCGCGAAATCGAAAAGCTCCGGATGGAGCAGGACGTTCCGACCGAAAATGACCTGATGCTTGCCAGGCAGAGGCGGGATAAAGGGTGGAAGATTATCCGCCGATTAATCGACGGGGGCGGACGAAGCCAGACCTACGAGGATGAATTCATCCGGGATGTGCCCGGTGCAGAGGATCTCCCTGGTGCTTTCGAACGGAGCATTCAGGCAGCCGATGAAACGGTCGACCGGCTTCGGCGTGAAGTCGGCAGGGTGGAGCACTACGCCAGGCTTATATCCGACCGCGAGATTCGGGAAGCAAACGTCAACCGCGTTCAGGCGAACAGGGAACGCGCCGAGTCCGGACTTGCCATAGCCAATGAGGAGTGGACCCGGTTGTGGGCGGCTTCGGCAATTCGACCCGATTCGCCCGGACAGATGCGCAGGTGGGCCGATCGGCACAGGAAGCTTTCGGAGACCTCCGCAAAGATTCGTGATCTGGAGCTTAAAGCCAATTCAAAAGTAGCCGCAATCAAGACACTCAGAGAGGATCTTTTGGCCCGTCTGGCCGAGGTGGGCCGCGGTTGCGATGAAGGGGAATCCCTTTCCAGGCTCATTACACGCGGAGAGCAGGTTTTTAATGAGTTCGAGAAAACCGGGGCCGAGCGCCACCAGCTCGAACGGGATCTGGCAAAGAAATGCCAGGAGCTTAGGGCTGCGGAGGTTCAGGAAGAGAAAGCCAAATGCGACCTCAACGAATGGCAGGACAAATGGGAAGAGGCAATCCAGCCCCTCGGGCTTGGCAGGGAGTCGATTCCGGACCAGGCAAATGCAATTCTCACCCAGCTCCAGGGTCTTTTTGTAAAGTTGGGATTGGCCAAAGAGTTCCGGACTCGGATCGAACAGGTCGATGCGGATGCCGCAGAGTTTGAAAAAAAGGTCCGCGAGATCCTGAAAGCGCTCGCCCCCGACCTCGCCGAACTCCCGGCGGAACAAGCCGTCTTAACGCTCAGCAGGAAACTTGACCAGGCGAAAACGGCGAAGACCCTCAGAGAAAGCCTCGAAGAGCGACTGCGTGATGAAGACAAGAAGAAAGAGGACGCAGCCCAGGAAATTGCACGGCTGACCGTAATTCTCAAGGTCATGTGCGAGGAAGCCAGGTGCAGCCGCTTTGACGAGCTCCAAGAGGCCGAGAAGCGGTCGGATGCCAAAAGAGAGCTGAAAAGACAACTCGAGGAGGTAGAGCAGCGGCTTTTCGACCTCGCTTCAGGCATGGCCGTCGAGGATTTCATAGTGGCGGCTGAACTGGAAAATCCGGATTCCATAAAACCGCGTCTACACCTGTTGGAAGAAGAGATCGCGGCGCTTACCGAAAAAAAATCCGAGCTGGATCAGGCAATCGGAGAAGAAAGAAATGAGCTGAGCCGGATGGACGGCAGAGCGGAGGCGGCCGAGATTGCCCAGGACATCCAAATGTGTCTTGGGGAATTAGGTGGTCTCGTGAGATCGTATTCCCGGCTGAAGATCGCTTCCATGATTCTTTCCGAAGCAATGGAGAGTTATCGGGAAAAAAACCAGGGGCCAGTCCTGAGGCGTGCGAGCGAATTTTTTTCCACTATGACCTTGGGATCCTTCGAGGCTCTGCAGGTCGATACGGACGAAAAGGAGAACTCGGTTATCGAGGGGCTCCGGGCGGGCGGAAAAGAGCTGGTAAAAGTAGACGGGCTAAGCGACGGCACAGCCGACCAGCTTTACCTTTCCCTGCGGCTGGCAAGCGTGGAGCATTACCTCGATTCGAACGAACCGCTTCCTTTCATCGCAGATGATATCCTCGTCCGTTTCGACAATGAGCGCGCAGCGGCTACTCTGAAAATAATGGCCACGCTCTCGGAACGAACCCAGGTCATCTTTTTCACCCACCACGTGCATCTGGTCGAAACTGCAAAATCCGCAGTGGGGCAGGATAGATTATTCATTCATAAAATTGGTACCTAAGTGGCTTGGTTACAAGGATTTTCTGAATCTCTTCATCAGACGATACCGTACGTTGGTCTGAGTTCAGCTCGACGGGAGTCTTAACGGGCTTTTAGGCTTCCAGCGGACTGCCCTGTCCCGGTTGATCTTTCGGGCTATCCGCTCCGGTCCTTTTCCGGCTAGTTTCTCGCGGAAGATGCGCCTTATATTAAATCCATCCTAAAAGCTGCGATGGAGAGAAGATTGAAGTGAACGTCGAAGGATAACTGGGCAAAATAAGCGGGTTCTCACGGATTGCAAGTCTCAAGTTTTTTCGGGGCCAGCCTGTATCCCATCGCGTGCAGAATGGAATTGATGCTGGCAAATTCTGGGTTTCCCTCTTCGGAAAGCGCTTTTTGAACGCCCTTGCGGCTCATGCCCGCTTCTTCGGCAAGTTTGGTCAAGCCCTTAACGCGGCCAAGAACCCGCAGGGAAGACAGCAGCGCCCCCGTATTGCCGTCCTTGGCGTATTCTTCAAAAAGGATGTTGATATAATCGTCAATCTCTTCCGGATGATCGCGGAAGTATGATTCCTCAACATCGGTAAAGGTTCTATAGTTTCTCATGGCTCAAATACTCCTTCCAACAGGCTTTTGCCTCTCTGATGTCTTGGTTTTGGCTTCCCTTGTCACCTCCGCACAGCAGGACAACGATTCTATTTTCGTCCTCCCCGAAATAGACCCGATAACCCGGGCCAAAAAACAATCTCAACTCGCTCACGCCTTCGCCAACAGGCTCACAATCCCCAAAATTGCCTTGTTCAAGGTGGGCAATTCGGGCAAGGATGCGTTTGCGCCCCATAATGTCCCGTAGGCCATAAAGCCAGTCTGTAAAAGGCTCTTTCCCCTTTTCGTCCGCATAGACAATAACGCTCTTGGGTTTTGCTGTGCTCGTCACTACCCCGGCTCCCTATATTATATCGCAGCGAACCATAGTTCGCAACTGTGTTGAAAGCAAAGAATATTTTCATATTATGGAAGCCCAAAGGAAAGAAAATCAGGAATCCAATTGGTTTTCATACGCTCGTTGTTGGCGATGTCATTTACGACGTCGCCCCCAAACGCCTTGCCAAAGGCGTTCCGCCTTATCCAATCCCTGCTTATGTTAATCAAAGATATTCGCGTCGTAGCAGGAGATTGAAAGCCCCAAAATAGCCCGTATTGCGGTTAGGTGTTTCCGGTCGTCGTTTTTCAAAAAACGCTCCTCGCGGCGATTTGTCCAGTTTTAGGTGTATCGGCCCGCCCGCGAACCCTGGGAGCGGTTTTCAGAATAGGGACAATTTACAACACTGTACGTAATAAAGGCGAGTTTTTCGAGTTACGATGGGCTTCTAGTGTCCTGAGTCAGTATTTAGTTGAATAAGTAAAATCTTTCCTGTATGCTCTGGCGAATTCATTAAAGGGGGCCATCATGCGTACAGGACGACCAAAGAAAAAACTTGAGTTGACCTCTGACGAAAGAACTGAACTGGAGCGGCTGACTCGCCGGTTCAAAACTGCCCAAGCAGTCGCCATGCGGTCTCGAATTATTCTCGCATGCGCTGATGGTACCTGCAACAGCGAGGTAGCCAAGCAGCTTGGAATAACCGGCGCTACTGTTTGCAAATGGCGCAAACGATTTATCGAGCGCCGGGTTAACGGCCTCCTGGATGAGCCAAGACCCGGAATACCACGAAAGATTACAGATGAGGATGTGGAGCGCATTGTGACGCTCACTTTAGAGTCAACCCCCCGAAATGCGACCCACTGGAGCACCCGGTCAATGGCCAAGAAAACGGGCATGAGCCAGTCGGCAATAAGTCGAATTTGGCGCGCGTTTGCGTTGGCGCCCCATAGGACTGAAACCTTTAAGCTTTCCTCGGACCCCTTTTTTATTGAGAAAGTCCGGGACATCGTGGGTCTGTA
>Ga0074045_10002246_pt1 | contig 17981 bp, 11 predicted proteins | sample BogForMeECP23OM2_FD_94442 | JGI IMG/M metagenome (GOLD analysis project Ga0074045, IMG submission 94442) | Bog forest soil microbial communities from Calvert Island, British Columbia, Canada - Bog Forest MetaG ECP23OM2 | ecosystem: Environmental > Terrestrial > Soil > Wetlands ...
GACCGGATACCTCCTGGCGGCAGCCGTTGTTCGCGGTCTTACGCAGCGCATCGCCACCGGCCGGGGTTTCGAAGCGCGAGCGTCGCTGGCTCGCACGGCACAACTGTTGGTCAGCGAGCCCGCGGGGATAGTGACTGGAGATCTCGCGCCCGCTGCAGAGGACGATTGGTCGGAATTCATCGAAGCGACGGAGTTCGGGCCAGCCCGTCGACTGCGGTCCCCGCTGACGATCGGGGATATGCCGATGCATTGGGATCGACCGGCAGTGAAGCTGGGCAGTTCCGCGCCGGCGTGGTAGCAGTCAATCCATGGCGGAAAGCGAGTTCCTACCCCCTCCGTGGAGACGGGTCCTCGCTGGATCGCTCTTGCTTAACCCGGTTTTGCGTCCAATTGCTACTCAGGCCCCTGTTAAGAAGGGGGATCTTTTTAACGAGGATCGGAGCTGCAGATATGCCTTGTCACAGGCCAAGCTCTTGGATTTACTCCCCAGCAGGGCTTGTGTAGCCCCATCGATGATGAGCCGCAGCTCTTGCGGATTTAATGCGACTTTCGTTATTCAGGCCTTGAAGTGAGCAAACAGAGCAGAAGTGAGTAACAAACCGCTTCGCAGAAGCACTAGCTGGGGTCCGTGCACGAAACGGAAAGTATTCCGTTAACGGAATACTATCCGATATTCCGAGTTCCGGAATATCGGAAAATAAAGTACGGTAAGGAGCGAAATCTCCTCGTGGATGAAAGTGCGAGTCTTGGTCCGGCGCAAGGCGATCCTGCGCAACAAAAAGCGGGTCTTCCACTCTGAGGTTTTTCAACGAAGTACAAAGCCGTGCGGAACGCCCAAGACCACTGAAGTCGTGAAAAGTCACCCTTCTCGTACTACCAAAACGCTCTACAGCGCTCCTTAGCGTACGTAATTTTCCTTTTCTTGAGGTGTCCCCTATTAGAGCGGTCCAGGCCGAAAAACAGGACAACCTCAAATCCTTATTCGGAGGACTATCGAGTACTCCCTACTCCAAGCTTAGCGCAACTTTTCGTTCCATTGCTATTGGGAGTTCGGTAAGCCAACTCGGGTGCCGTTCCGGTCGACTGAGACTCTCTCTACAAACTAACGGTGATTCCATCCTCTAAAAACAGAGCCATAGCCGAATACTCAAAAGTGTCCGCGTCCGGATTGCCTTCCTCTGTTTGCTTGTCAATCGTGGTCATAGATCCCTCAATTGTTTTGTCATCAACGCTCAAAGTTAGGTAACCGTGATTCTTATCGTCGCACATAACAAGTTTAGCTCCGTTATTATCATCTACCGTTCCATTTTCCACCCCCTTATTGAAAGAATGCAAATGATAATATCCGCCGTGACCGGCTACAATAAACGGACTAGGAGCGTCTTTTATTATATCCCGCTCGATCCGCTGGTAATTATGCACGTGTGCTGTCAGCACAATATTCGGCATGCGTCGGGAATCGTTAATGGCGTGTTGGACGGCGTCTGCCATGCTAGGGCTGCCGCTATGGTGATCGTCAAACGAGTAGATGGGGTGATGCAAGCACACAATCAGCGACTTATCTTTTGGCGCGGTCGCAAATTCATTGGTAAGCCATTGCTGTTGCACAGAATCGATCGATCCATGTTCCGGAACGTTCGTGTACATGCCAACTATTGTAGTGTAAGGGCAGACAAGTGTGAAATAGACGTTCGGTAAAGAGAGTGTTACTCGCGGTGCATCTTGGGAAATTGGATCGACGTGAGGTGTTGCCGTCATGAAATAGGCGACCCATCCATCGAGCGACGTTTGGGATGAATCAATCGGATCACCGTCGTGATTTCCCGGGATAGCAATGATAGGCGCTTGATAGTGGTCATATGGTTCGTAAAACTGGTCATAGTACTTATTCAGTTCACCGTTGTAATAGATAACGTCGCCGAGGTGATAAAAAAAATTGGGACGCTCGTTTTCATTTTTGTTAAGATCTGATTTCATCGACTTTGCAACACTCATTTGATATTCAGGGTGTTTAATGCCACCTGTGTCGCCGACGACATGGAACACGAGTTTCCTGGCGTCTTTCGCAACTTTTCCAATACCAGGCACGGCCGTTTCCAAGTCATAATGGTACGGAGGTTCACCCAGGGGCGGCGGCAGGGGTTGGAAGCGCTGTGTTCGATGAGTTAGCGGAGAAAGAGGGTGAATACCAGTATGCGCCTGGGAACGCTTACGAGGGGGACGGGGCCGTACAGCCCCTTCTTGAATCACATTATGTTTCATAGAGAATTCTCTGGTCTCTGGGTGAGGGGCAACCGGGCATCGCCCACTTCTTACCTAGGCGAATTCCAGTGAAATAAGACTATATCAGCTTTGATTTTCAATCGTCGAGAATTAAATCGGGCCTGCCGGCATCTCCCGACTGCTCCAAGAGGACTGTTAGGCCTGCTGAAGTCGACCGGGTCGCCGCAATCACTGAATCGCATTCTTGAATGCCTGCAACATTTACCATATCTGCATCTTCCCGCTCCCGTCCGGCTACAGCGATTCAATATGGTGTCCGAGAAATTAAGTTAGGCTCACCTGAAAATCCGTACCTTCCCACCGGCGCTCGTTGGTCCAGTAGAATGTGAATTTCAGCGGCCCGGCGGTGGTATGATCCGTCGCGATATCCACGTAGTGGATGCCCATCGCCGTCGCCTTCGCCGGCGTATCGTTTGTAGTCGCCCAACCATCGGGAGACCAATGTAGCCGGAATAGGGCGGGAAGCGGAATCCTGAGCTTCTTGCCCCGGGGGATGGCTTGAATCTGCCGGTCGAAGTTCCAGACTTCCAGCGGACTGGCCGGGTGGGGCTTCAAATATCGATCCGCCACGATCTGAATCCGATCGAATACCTCGCCGTCAGAAATCGACCGCACCAGCTTGATGTATTCGGCGTGGGCCCAGGCGAGAGGAACGGCCGAGCCGGTGGGGCCTCCAAAAACGAGTTTCGGCGGCGATCCCAAATCGGGACGGTTCCAGAGCTGTTCGGCCAGCAATGCGCGTTTCCCGGCGAAATCTTCCATGGCTTTGACGTAAGCCGATACGTCACGGTCGGCAGCCAATTCGTAGTGTGCGCGCTCTCCGGTGAGCAGAGGCCAGGGGCGCCCGACTCCGACGCTGAGGAACGGGCCGCCATCGTCCTGCTGCCCATAACCATCTTGCGTATATCGGCGCCAGCAGGAGCCGCCGGGTAAGTCGTCCTTGATGGAAGAGTCCACCACTTTCAGCGTGTCTTCCATCAAGCTGTCACTCGCTGCGCGTATACCATACCTCACCAGTTCCAGGAAGCCGCCATCGACCACAATTCTGGCCGGAACCTGGATTCCACCCCTGTTTCCGATCGCGATCACGGCAGTATTCGGGTCCTCCGCCGCTGTCGGATTTCGGTTGCCGCTCTTCACGTAGGTCGGCAAAAGCCGGATGTAGTAGCGAGGGACGTCGGCGAGCAAGTTTCCCTGCGTTGTTACGGTCCAGGTTTCGAGATGGGACTCGAGAAAATCCGCATAATCCAAGAGAAATTCCGCCGTGGCATGATCCTGCGGCTTCAGATCGGCAAAATAGGCGGCACAGACGAGGGCGGCAATGTTCGAGGCAAGCGTGGAAGGAGAATATCCTTCGTTCTCCTCCCACCGTTCCTCGCCGGTCATGGGTCCGTTTGCAATCAGTGCTCCAGCCGCCGCCAGCACCATCGGCCGAGGGTCGAACAGTTGGAGCGCTCCTGCCAGGCGCAGCCTGTAGGCGAGCATGATGGGGAATGAATATTCATCCAGCTGTTTGCCCGTCCAGTGAGGCTTTCCGTTGATATAGAAATTCTGAGGGAATGAACCGTCGGGCGATTGCGAAGCGGCCAGGTACATCAACCCGCGCAAGGGGAGATCCGTCTCGCCTGTTGCGAGCAAGGCGGTGGCGCTTTGGCACATATCCCGGGGCCAGACGAGGTGTTTCACCGCAGAATCGAAGGTCCATGTCGGCAGCCTCTTGTGCCCAATAATATCCTGCCAGCCATCGTTGACGCCGACAAAACCGCAGCCGGTCATTTTGAAGCCGCAGTCCGCCCCGAGCGCCAGCCACGTATTGCCTCGATGTGCCGTGAGCATGTCCCCTTGGGCGAGGATAATCGCGGCACCTGTGGCCGCGTCGTATTCGCCAACCGTGCCGCTGTTGGCCTGGCTGACATAGATCTGCGCACGGGCGCTTCTGGGCATGGCCCAAAGCGCGGCGATGCCGACAAGGAGTGTACAGAGGGCGCGACGCAGCGACATCGAATCGGATGTGACGATTGTTTTCATGGTTTTGTTCCAGGGAAAGAGATAACTCAGAGCCGAGTTTCCGGAGTCGATTGAGCCGACTTCTTTTCCTGCGTCGTCAATCCGACACTCAGCGCAGGCTTGTTGATGTCAAATCAGTGTTAGAGCAGTCAATTTCCGGTTTGTTAAAAAAGCGTAACTTTCGTTGAAACCTTAATTCCGAAGGTCTGGGCTTGGAGTTGGTTGGCTCAGACTGCCATCGCGTACGGTCTTGAATTCCTTAGAGGCCGCATCGAGCAGGTCCCAATTATCCGACAATGCTTTAACGCGCCGCCACCATTTTCACCCGATCTTAACTGCCGGAGGCAATTTTTAGCTGAATCATCAGTCTGTGTGTGTTTTACCAGGGGGGTCTGGAGGCTGCAGCTGATGGTCAACGGTAGGGCCACCCGGTTTGTCGTTACACTTCCCCACTGGAGCTTCCTGATGAACGGAGAACTCCCCGGGAATCTCCTGCTCTCCTAAGCGGGCCGCTCCCGCATTCGCTAGGCAGCAAATGCGACCAGGTCGAGGAAAACCGGCTGCGGTTAGCTATTTCTCATTAATGTGGTCCAGCCCGGATATTTCTCGGTCTGTTCTCAATTAATGTGGTTTCATTCTCATCTAATGTGGTTTTGAGTGGCCCGTTATTCTCAACTAAAGTGGTTTGGAAACAGCGGATATTATCGGTCAGAACCGTTTATGTTCTCAGGTCGCTACAGGTAGGTAACGCTTATAGGCTGTAGAGCGATTTCTAGGACGACGAGCACGATTTGCAGAAACAAATTTTAATTGAAACGTTATCGCTGTTTTAGTATAAAGGGAGCAGAAGGAGATAAATTGCCTTGTTTCTGGGATGTCGGATCCAGGAGGAGATATACTGACGCGGAGTTATCTTTACCAGCGTCGAGTTTAACCTGGATGGACATCATACCATAAAAACCTTAGTTCCCACAGGACAGAAGTCCGGAATGAATCAAAACCGCGTTCTATGGATAGGTGCAAAATCTGCCGCTGGCGAAAGTGGTGTCTATTCCTCCTGGTAGGAGGCTTTTTATTTGTGGTGCTGCGTCGGCTCTTTGAACGGGGCGATTCGACGGGGCGCCGCTCGTTCGCTTCGAGGCTGCTGGAAAGAGTGTTTGAAGCTGTGAACCGTTACGTTCCCTGGTATAAATTGCCAACGCCGCTGGGAGCCCTAAATCTCATCGCGTTTCGCGATGTCCTCCGCGAGAAAAACCTGTGCGATACCTCGCCTCCTGGCAGGAAACCGCCATCGAATATCAAATGCGATCCACGCTCTCTGTATGCACGGCGCTCTGACGGAACTTGTAACGACCTTGATCACCCCGAAATGGGCGCGGCGGACCAACGATTTGGGCGCAATGTGCCGCGGGAATATACCTTTCCTGAAAAGGAACCTGCTCTTCTGACACCTAGCCCGCGAATTGTGAGCGAGCGTCTATTGGCACGGGAAAGTTTCGTGCCTGCGCAGTCGCTGAACCTTCTTGCGGCTGCGTGGATTCAGTTCCAGACGCACGACTGGTTTGCACATCATCGCGCACCCACCGTGGGGGAGAATGATTTTCAGATACCGCTGGACCCTGATGACAAATGGGTCGGTGGTTCACCGATGCGTATCCCAAAAACACCTGCAGATCCGACGCGCCAACCGGAAGAATCGGAAACGCCTCCGACCTATCTTAACGAAGAATCGCATTGGTGGGACGGCTCGCAGATCTATGGAGATGACCCGGAGACGACTGCTTCACTCAGGGACCTAGGTAAACTGAAGGTCGAGGGCAAAGATCATTTGCTGCCGATCGATCCGCATACGGGGATGCCGAGGACGGGGTTCACGCAGAACTGGTGGATTGGTCTGGCTCTACTTCACACCCTGTTTTCAAGGGAGCACAATGCCATCTACGACGAATTGTCGCGCTCTTATCCGTACTGGTCGCAGGACCAGCTCTTTGACACGGCAAGGTTGATCAACGTCGCGTTAATGGCAAAAATCCACACCGTCGAATGGACGCCCGCCATCCTTGCGCATCCGACAACGAAACTTGCATTAAATGCGAACTGGTGGGGATTGGCGGGTGAGGGTATTTATAAGACGTTCGGCCGGATCAACGCTAGTGAACTTATCAGCGGGATTCCGGGTTCCGCGAAAGCGCTTTCTGGCGTCCCTTATGCCCTAACGGAAGAGTTCGTCGCCGTTTACCGGCTGCATCCGCTGATCCCTGAAAAACTGAAATTCTTCCGTGCGACAGACGGATCGGAAAGCAAAGAGCTTCCCTTTACGGATGTGGTGTTTGAAAAGGCGCAGACGCTCCTGGATGACGGGACGACGATGGGAGATATTTTCTACTCGTTTGGGATATCCCACCCGGGAGCGATCACTCTTCACAACTATCCCAGCTTCCTGCGGCAGCTGCCGATGAAGAACGAGAAAGGCGAGTACGTGAAGGATTCGGCAGGTAATCAGATTTATATGGATCTGGCATCCGTGGAAATTACGCGAGATCGCGAACGCGGCGTCCCACGTTATAACGAATTTCTTCGTCTCGTGCACAAAAAACCGGTGACAACGTTTGAGGAGATCACTTCCAACCGGGTCTGGGCCCAGCAACTGAGGGAAGTCTACGGCGGAGATGTAAACCGGGTCGATCTGATGGTCGGCATGTTTGCGGAGGACCTGCCGGCGGGCTTCGGATTCAGCGACACGGCGTTTCGAATTTTTATTCTTATGGCGTCGCGTCGCCTCGAGAGCGATCGCTATTTTACGACCGATTACCGTCCCGAAATCTACACTCAGGAAGGACTGGACTGGATCACGAACAACACGATGAGAAGCGTGCTGTTGCGACACTACCCCGAACTGCGACCGGCGCTGCGGGAGGTAGAGAATGCCTTCGCGCCCTGGCGCGTAGTCGGCTGATCTGCGCGCTGACTTGACCTTCCGCGAGGAAAGCACGCGTTTGAATTAGAGTCCTAGAACAATACGCACGCGATGGCATCAATTCGGAATGCGTCTCTACTTGACACGGTGAAGTTTAATCTGCTTCACATCGTCCCCTATTTCCTTCGGGGTATCTTCACGAAGAATCGCTTCTGGAGTGTGCTGTTTGACACCGTTCATCCGGATCCGCTCGCAGTGAAGTTTTGCCAGGCGCTTCGTGCCAAATATCGATCAGAATATATTTTTACATACCTGATCAGAAATAAAACTTTGCTGGTCTTCGACTATCAAGGGATCAAACAGGTGCTGGATAATTCGCCCTTCGTATACGCGGATCCAGATCTAAAACGAAGGGGTATGTCACACTTTCAGCCAAATGCGCTCACAATCTCGCGGGGTGAAGAGTGGAAAGACCGACGTCAATTCAACGAATCCGTGCTCGAATCGGGCAATAAGGTGCACGAGAACGCAGAGATTTTCTTAGATATCATTGTACTCGAAATTCGAGCCCTGCTTGAAGGAGATCGCAAATACCTCTGTTGGGAAGATTTTGACCGATTGTTTAAGCGGGTGACGCTACAGGTGATTTTCGGGAGATCGGCGCAAACGGACACGGAACTTACTGACCGCCTCGACAGGATGATGCGGGAGAGCAACCAGGTATTTTTGTTGGGTAAATCCAAGGAATTTGACGCCTTTTACGCAAGAATTCGGGCCTACTTTGCAAAACCGGAAGCCGGCAGCCTTATCGCCCGGTGCAGCCATGCACCTTCCAGTCCGGTGACACGCGAAGAGAACCAGGTGCCTCACTGGATGTTCGCGATGATGGAGACGCTAGCTACAAATACTTTACGCGCGCTTGCATTAGTCGTGGCTCACCCGCGAATAGAGGAGAAAGTTAGGCTCCAACTTGCGCGATTTACCGAGTTTTCGACCTCTGATATCGGTTCGTTACAATATCTTCGGGCTTGCCTGCAGGACGCGATGCGGCTTTGGCCGACGACGGCAATGCTCGCGCGCTTGATGCTGGCGGATGACCAGCTCGCCGGCGTGACCGTTCAAGAGAAAACGCAGGTGGTCATCCTGAATAATTTTCTGCATCGCGATTCCGAGACTCAACCGTTCGCTGATCGTTTCGCACCCGAACAATGGCTGGAGACAGAGACAAATTATCATTTTAATCACCTTAGTAACGGACGACAGGTATGCGCCGGAAAATATCTTGCACTCTTTCTCGGAACAGCGGTGCTCGCCGAATTTCTGCGAACGGGTCGGTACAAATTGCTCCGGCCGGTGCTGGATCCGTCGAAACCGCTTCCGCATGCTTTCAACGAATTTCGGATCAGGCTCGAACGGATTCCCGGCTATTAAGGCGTATGCGACATGCGGCATCAAGGGGAGGAAATGAGTCCGCTGGACACGATGAGAATGGATCGTCGGGATACTATTCATAACTTGCCTGAAATTGAGGTGGAAAATGGCCGGAGACATCATTTTTGAACCATTGACGATCGGGAAACATTTTCACGCGAAAAACCGGATCTTTCGATCCAGTATTTCGGGGCGCTTTGATAACTACGATGGGTCCGGTACGCAGGCCCGGATCAATTGGGAAGAGAAGTTCGCCCGGGGAGGCGTCGGCGCGATTATCACTTCATTTGTCCCTGTCAGCGTCAGGGGCCGAATTCTACCGAATTATGCGACGATTCATTCCGATGACCGAATCGATTTCTGGCAGCGAGTTGTCAAGAAGGTCCACGAATATGACTGCCGCTTCATCATTCAGATAAGCCATTCCGGACGCCAGCGCGACAACGGCGGAGTAGAAAATGTTGACAACAAGGCTTTGAGCTCGACGAGCAAGTACGAGCCGCTTCACGGGTTCCCCTGCCAGGCGATGACGCTCGAAGAAGTCGAGGAAACGATCCAGCATTTCGCAGATGCGGCGCGGCGAGTTCGTGCGGCCGGTGCAGACGGCGTCGAAACACATAGTGCGAATGGCTACCTTTTTACCCAATTTTTGAGTTCCGGGATTAACGATCGGACGGATAAGTATGGCGGTTCGTTACCGAATCGTGCCAGATTTCTCATGGAAGTTATCAAGGGCATCCGTCAGCAGGTTGGCGACGACTTCCATTTCCAAATGAAGATTAGCGCCGTTGAACGTAATAATGCGGTGCTGTTCTGGGAGAAACCGGGGAACACCTTAGAAGAGTCGATCCAAATCTGTCGGTGGACGCATCATCCGGTCGAATGGGCGAGGGCGGCGAAAGAGGATGAGAACGCATGGAGCCGAGTAAAGGGTCCCGATGCATTCCATGTCTCGACTGGCAGCAGTTTTCCGCATCCGCTCAATCCGCCCGGCGATTTCCCCGTAGAAGTCCTTGCCAGGACGTATCAAACGGTCATCTCAAGCGGTACAGCCACGTTGCGGAATTTCCTTCTGTTCCGGCAACCTATAACCGCCTGGCTATTCAGAGCGCTCTGGCTCAGGATCCAGAAGCAGGTGAAGGGATATCCACTCAGAGTCCCAAAGGCGAACCAGCCGTTCTTGACTCGTAATTTGAAGCCGGCCGGTTTTCAGAAATTGTTAGATGTCTACCAGGGAGTGAGCTTAGCTGATGCCCGGCAAATTAGACAGTCATTGGCGGAGCAGACGAGAACGTTTGACTTAGGGCAACCACCACCTGTGATCTGCACCGGCGGGTTTCAGCAGGCTTCCTATATCCGGAAGGCGATTTCCGATGGTTACTGTGACGCGGTTTCGATGGCGCGTCCGCTCATTGCGAATAACGATCTGCCGGAAATATTGAAGAGCGGCGCGGATTTACCGAAGAATCCATGCACATATTGCAATAAATGCCTCTTACACGATCCCGAGGACCCGCTTGGATGCTATAATCAGGATAGATTCGAAAGTTATCAGGAGTTGCTCGACAATGTAATGTCGGTCTTCCGCCCGACTTTCGTTCAGCCGACTGGCGACGCTAAGCGGTTCTAATGCCTGCACGTTAAAGAATTTGCGAGCCTATTGAGCAAAATGAATCGAATTCTGGCCATCGTACTGAGTTTGATAGTGATCGTGATCGTATCGGTCGGACTCTATCTGTGGAGCATCTCCAATGTCCCGGTCGACTACTCCGATATCGGCGAGCATTTTAAATATGGCTCTATAGGGAGCGAACCGGTGTCCGGCGTCCCCTACTGGATATGGAAAGTGCTTCCGGAGATGTTTCCGGAAAAATTGCCGGGGAAAGGCTATGCCTCGCTGGGTTTTCTAGTTGAGCCGGGCAAGGAGACGCCGATTGGGTTCTCAGAGCGGACAGTGTACATTAAGCGTGTAGGCCTCAATTGCGCCGTGTGCCATGCCGGGACTTACCGGGCCTCGCCCGATAGTGAACCGGTCCTCGTTCTGGGAATGCCTGCCGATCATCTGGACCTGCAGGGCTATATCGACTTCCTTACAAAGTGCGCCTTGGATTCGAGATTCTCGCCCGAATACATCATGCCTGCGATCAAGAGTATCGGCGGGAGATTGAACCCATTCGAAGAATTTATCTACGAAAATATTGCGATCTACAGGACGCGAGATGCTCTGATCAAGCAAGGAAATCAGCTCGCGCTGCTGATGACGAATCGGTGGGGACCGGGACGGGTAGACACTTTTAATCCCTACAAAGCGTTAAAGTTCGATTTTCCAATGGATAAGTTGCCGCCCGAAGAGCTTATCGGTGCGACCGACCTTCCTTCGATATGGAACCAGGCGCCGCGGCAAGGAATGCAGCTCCATTGGGATGGCGATAATACATCGGTGGAGGAGAGAAACAAAAGTGCTGCGTTAGGTGCGGGCGTCACGCCGACTACGATCGATTTGCCTCGGATTGGGCGCATCGAGAAATGGCTGCTCAACTTGCCAGCGCCCAAATACCCATTCCCAATTAACGAGGCGTTAGTTACCGCCGGCAAACAGATCTATATGCAGTCCTGTGCAGATTGCCATGCTTTCGGCAGTGCGAAAGTTGGGAAGGTGACGCCGATCGACGAAATCGGAACAGATCCCCATCGCCTGGACTCCTACACATACGAATGCCTTTCCAATCAGAATACGCTGTACGCCGGGTATCCGTGGCGTTTTCAGCATTTTTGGAAGACGAACGGCTATGCGAATCAACCTCTGGATGGGATCTGGCTCCGTGGCCCGTACCTGCACAATGGATCAGTGCCGACACTTAGAGATCTGCTTGAACCGGTAGAAAGAAGACCCGCAAAATTCTATCGAGGATACGATGTGTACGATCAAAAGAATGTCGGCTTTTACTCGAATGTTCCCGAAGAGAAAGGGCATCAGTACTTTTTGTTTGATACGGCTATTCCGGGTAACTCCAACCGAGGTCACCTTTACGGCGTTGATCTGTCGCCGGAGCAAAAAGACGCGTTGGTGGAGTATATGAAAACTCTTTAGAAGGACAAGGCTGAGATTTATGGATGCTCCACTGGTTTCAAAGGACGCGACCTCGCGCCACAAAAACGTATGGGCCGCGTGGTTCGGACGAACGATCTTACTCGGAGCCGTAGTGAACATGTTCTTTGTCATTGCATGCTTCTTTCTACCCAGGCAGATGTGTGACCTGCTGCACATGAAGCAGCTGGATCCGATCATCTGGGTACGCACTTCAGGGATGCTGTTGTTTATTATCAGCGTCTTTTATATCCAGGGGGCAATCGACCCGTTTCGCTATCGAGCCACCAAGGAGGATTGCAACTATGACGGCAGAGACTAGACGCAGGTTAACAAGGATTGCCGTGATCGTTATTGCGGTATGCCTCGTGCTCGCAGCCGTGCTCGGGTTCGGCGTGTGGTATTACCTTTTTCGCGAGGACGAACCGGTTTTTAGTTCGGACGAGGATCACTTCAAATATGCCTCGATCGGAACGGAGAACCAGGATGGTATTCCGTATTGGGTCTGGCTTGTATTACCGCGGTTATTTCCGGAAAAGCTGCCTGGCGCCGGCGGGTATACCTCACTTGGTCTGACGTGGGAGGAAGGTAAGGAGATGCCGGTCGGCTTCACGAAAAAGACGATTGGGTTCGAGCGCGTGGGCATCAATTGCGCCTCGTGCCACAGCGCAACGTACCGGACCGGACCCAAGGACGCCCCAACGATTGTACTCACCGGACCGTCAAACAAGTTCGATAGCCAGGCTTACTTGCGGTTTCTATATGCGTGTGCCAGTGATCCGAGGTTTAATGCCGATACGATCCTGACCGAAATCGATTATAATCATAGATTTTCTCCAGTGGAGGGTGTCTTGTATCGTTATCTTATTATTCCGCAGACAAAGAGGGCGCTACTGCAGCAAAAGAAAATGTTTGCGTGGATGGACTCCCGACCGCGTTGGGGGCCCGGCAGGATCGATCCGTTTAACCCGGTGAAGTTTCGGGTCTTACAAATTCCGGTCGACAATACGATCGGGAATTCCGACATGATGCCGATCTGGAATCGGCAGGCGCATGAGGGTCAGGCTTTGCACTGGGACGGTTTGGAAACTTCATTAGTGGAGACGATACGAACGGGCGCTATCGGCGACGGCGCGACCAAGAGCTCAATCAATATTCAGGGATTGGAGCGAGTGGAAAAATTCATCCGCAGTCAACCGCCGCCTGCATATCCATTCGGTGTTAATCGGGAACTTGCGGCGCTCGGTCAGCAGATTTATACGCAGCAGAATTGCAACAGTTGCCACGCCCCCGACGGTAAACGTACCGGCACGGTGATCCCTGTTAGCGAGTCCGGTCTTCAAACGGACCGGCACCGTCTGGACATGTGGACGAAGGAGGCCGCCGATAAGTACAACAGTTTTGCGACGGGATACCCGTGGGCGTTCCATGATTTGCGCAAGGTTGTGCCGGAGGGGTATCAATCTGTTCTGTTGGATGGTCTCTGGCTGCGGGCGCCCTACCTTCATAACGGCTCGGTGCCTACCTTGACTTCCCTACTGACTCCACCGCACGCCAGGCCTAAAAAATTCTTTCGCGGTTATGATGTGTATGACCAGACGAATGTCGGATTTGTGTCGACCGGTCCGGAGGCCGAGCGGGTAGGCTTCGAGTACAACACGGACGAACCAGGCAATTCGAACCAGGGTCACACTTACGGGACGGATCTCCCCGAGGACCAAAAGCGCGCGCTGATGGAATATCTCAAAACGTTGTGAGAGCTTGCGATTTAGAGACCTTTATTCGTGGACGTTTTGCACGGAAAACTGCACCTGATGGTCATGCCGCCATTTCTTCTCGCGAGCGCGAAGGTAGCGTAGGCATTCTGCCTGCGTCGCCCTGCGCACGGACGGACCGCCAACGGCCGTAGCTGCCACAAACGCCGCTCCAATTCTCTCAAGATCGCCACTGAGATATTAGAAAAGCTATGAGTGAAATCCCACCAGTACCCCCGATGGGGATCAACATGGCGTTCATTAGTGGATTGATTGGCAGTGGCGCAAGCACTCCTTCGCCAATGCGCCGGAGCTGCTGAACGATTTCCGTATTTCGTCGACTGCAGGATTCGAGATAATCGCAGATCCTGTGGAAAGTTCGCTGGTGGAAACCATCCGAACTGGGTGACGGTGCGACAAAGGATTCACTGAACATCAAAGGGCTTGAGCGGGTCGAATTCATATCGGAACGGCCGCCACCTGAGGTGAGCTCGCCGGTGCATTGATCACATTGAAACTTCGAACGAAACTCCTATTACCCAATTGGGTAATTGATGGGCGCATTCATCCCGACTATATATGTTAACCTTAGCCTCTTCTCTAAGCGGAGTCGATCCACGCCCTTGACGAGAAATTTTCACTCCCACCGACACATCTCCCGCCCCTGATCCGCCGAAACGGTTAATACTGGCTCTTTCTTTCCCCGAATCTCCAGCCAAGCTCAATCCACATGCCTGATTCTATTCATTCGCCGCTTGATCGCGTTCCCGCTCCGTTCGATCCCAAGGATCTGAGGAAATCTACAATCGCTATCCCTTTGTGGAACGCGATCGAACAGGAACTCGCCCACACCGAGGGGTTTCTAAAGCAATTTCCCGAAGTGTTGAAAGATCACAACGCGGCGGTGTTTCACCGAAAGCAATTTCCGGGAGGGCTCGATGAGTCGCGTCGCATAGCACTTGAGCGACTGCGGGAGGCGGTCGCAGAACTCAAGGAAACCACCTCCCAGACAATTGATCCCTATGATCCCGCAACGCGGCTGCCTGAAGAAGTAAGTCTCGCAAAGTTGGACGGGCGTGTGATTCGAGAATTGCTCGCAATCGATCGTGGCGAAACGGAGTCCGCAATCGAACGAATCTGGCCATCACTCTTCGATGTGACGATCGACATTAACCTGGACTTCAAGCCGACTGCGGAGGAGATGCAACAACACCAGACCTCTGATTCGCGGATCGTAGCACAGGCCCGAATCAAGGAATTTATCGATCAAGCCAAGAAAGAAGTCGGAGTGATCGATGAGGATCAGTGTGTGGATGAGAAAGCCATGAAACTGATACCACAATACGTCTTCGCGCGCCTCGAAGGAAAGGTTATCAAGAAACTAGTTGCAATCGATCAGGCAGTAGCGGCCACGGAGGCGGAAGCTGACGAGTTGATAAAACGGGGAAAGTCTGCTCTCATCCACCGGTTTTTGAAAATCCATCATATCTGGCCTGATTTTAAACTTCGCAGTTGTATCACCAAATCGATTGCAACGGTCAAAGCCGACGCCGCGCATCGTTCCTTCACGGCATTTGGCGAGGGGATCGCTTGGGCAATGATCGATTCGGGCATTCAAGCCGACCACCCTCATTTTAGGCTGAATCGGAACGTCGACATAACGTCTCCCTACCATGCGGATTTTACAGTGATGAGCGGACCTGGCGACCCGTTCAACGATCAATTTGGGCACGGAACGCATGTCGCCGGAATCATTGCTGGCGAGCAATCTATTGAAAAGAAATCAGATCCCGAGGAGATGATTGCCGCATGGCGTGAATTCGATGCCGATCAGGAGAAAGATGATCCGAAACAGATGACGCTTGAAAGGATTTCCGGGATGGCGCCAAAATGCGAACTCATAAGCCTCAAAGCGCTGGACCGTTTTGGCATGGGAAGCGCAAAAAGTGTCATTGCAGCTTTGACTCACGTGCAGGAGATCAATCATCACGGTCGTGAAATCCATATTCACGGCGTGAACCTAAGCCTCGGCTACCCTTTTGAACCGAAGTGGTTTGCTTGCGGGCACAGCCCCTTATGTGTTGAGGTCGATCGCCTCGCTAAATCTGGCGTCGTTGTCGTGATCGCGGCCGGCAACAGCGGCTATGGCACGCTTCGGTCCAAAGATGGAGACTGGGATGCGACTCTTGACCTGACTATCAACGATCCGGGAAATGCTGAGGGTGCAATCACGGTCGGCTCGACGCATCGCGACATGCCGCACACATATGGCGTTTCCTACTTTTCATCCAAAGGGCCGACCGGCGACGGCCGCTACAAGCCAGATCTTCTCGCACCAGGCGAAAAAATTATCTCCTGCGCTGCGAAAGATAGCCGGCTCGTAGTTAAAGAAGCGGCTGTTCCCGGATGTAACTACTTCGAGCTAAGCGGCACAAGCATGGCCGCCCCTCACGTTAGCGGCGCGATTGCCGCGTTCCTCTCAATTCGGCGTGAATTTATCGGGGAACCCGATACGATAAAAACGATTTTCACTTCGGCGGCGACCGATCTCGGTCGCGCCCGTTATTTCCAAGGTTCCGGACTGGTGGATTTGATGCGTGCCATCCAGTCGGTCTGAACGCCAAAGACAGCATCCCCTCAACAGAACAACTATGAAGAATATTAAACGTATCCCCTATGCAGAAGTCGTGTTCGACAAGAATGGACAGCGGCGGAATACACCCGTTATTCCCGAGGGAACGACTGATCTCATCGTAGTGTCCCACGGTTGGAACAATACCGCGGCGGCCGCGGAAGATCTCTATACGAAACTATTTTCCAATTTTGCCGACGTCACGGCTGGTGACCAGGCGATCGCTTCCCGGAAGATTGCAATCATCGGGGTGATCTGGCCCTCGAAAAAATTCGATGACCTGATGTCGCAACTTGAGAGAAATGGGAAAGCGCCCGGAGGCGCCAAATCGTTAAGCGCCGCGGATCAATCTCAAGCCGAAGCCGCTATGCTTGAGTCGATCAACAGGGCATCTCCGATTTTTGATGACCCGGGCGATTCTGAGCTAATTGCCAGACTCCACGCGCTAGTCCCGACGCTTGAGGATGATTCAGGCTCACAGGAAGAATTCGTCAAAATACTGCGTACGCTGATCGACCCCGCCGATCAGCATGCAGATCAGCGAAGCTCGGAAGATAGCTCTGACATTTTTTTCGAGGGCCAACCCGCTTCCGTTTTTAAGAACGCCTCGCAGAGCGTTCCTGCGACATCCGCTACCCAATCGGACCCCAATGAAGCCCAAACGGAAGATACCGGACCGGCCAATCAAGTCGGAGGAGCTCAGGCCTTTGGAGGATTTTTTTCGAAAGCAGCTAATGCCGTTATCAACTTGATGAACTTGAGTACCTATTTCGAAATGAAGCAGAGGGCAGGTACTGTCGGCAAGCATGGAGTTGCTCCGCTTATCGATCAATTGTCGGGTCAGGTGCAGCACATTCATCTCGTAGGACACAGTTTTGGAGGACGCGTTGTGACGGCCGCCGCGGCGAACTCTACGACGAAAAAACTGCGGAGCATGTCCCTTCTTCAGGCTGCATTTTCACAAAATGGCTTCTCAAAAGTGAGGCGCGGGTTTTTCCGAACAGTTATCTCCAATCGGCGCATTTCGGGACCGATTCTGGTGACAAACACTAAGAAAGATCTGTCGGTCGGATTGGCCTATCCGGCTGCGTCCCGGATCAGCGGGGACACCGCTGCGGCATTTGGAGGCGCGAACGATCCATTCGGAGGAATTGGCAGCAATGGAGCACAACAAATGGAACCCGGAGAGATTTCTAATTCTGCAACCACTCTCGAGGCCGTCAAATTTAACTACAAATGGGAGCCGAGACGGATTCACAACTTAAAGGATGACCGATTCATTGTTGATCCACACGGCGGTGATGCGCATGGGTTCGTCTTTGTCCCACAAGTCGCCTGGGCGATCAGCCGGGCGCTGATAACATGAGAGCCAAAGAAGAATCATGAATAAAACCGCGTTAATAACCGGGGCCATCGGTGCGCCATTTGGCACGGCTATACATAATTGAGGTCACTGCTGTACGGCAGGCCGGTAGGGACGCGCTCCCGCGCGATCCGGCGTTGCACGTTCAAAAGACGTTAACTCAAAATCACACGCGTCGAGACATGCAGCGCCGGACGCGCGGGAGCGCATCCCTCCCGCCCCGTCCGCCTATCAGCCTTCAACTTCAAGCTAGCGCACTTTCATTCGAGCCTGTTTGTCCGTCACCCGCTCGCAGGCAAGCGACACGAGCCGGACAAGCACAAAGATTGCGAGTAATATCAGCAACGCGCGCTCCCACGAGCGGCGAAGCGCGGTTCCCACGGGGGTTTCGAGGACGACGTCCTCCAGAACACGGTCGGCGCCCCGTGTTCTAACGGTGGGCAGTTTCGTCCGGGCAGGATGGTTCATAAATTTCAGGGAAGACGCTCATGGCTTCTTTGATCATC
>Ga0074045_10002247_pt1 | contig 17976 bp, 27 predicted proteins | sample BogForMeECP23OM2_FD_94442 | JGI IMG/M metagenome (GOLD analysis project Ga0074045, IMG submission 94442) | Bog forest soil microbial communities from Calvert Island, British Columbia, Canada - Bog Forest MetaG ECP23OM2 | ecosystem: Environmental > Terrestrial > Soil > Wetlands ...
CCATGCCTGGTTCTGCATGTTCTTGGTGCCCACGGAGATGACCTGCGCGGGAGTGACCGCAACCGGAGGCGGCGGAGGAGCCCACGCCGGAGGAGGCGGAGCGGGCGGAGCCCAGTTCTGCGGCATGGGCGGCGGCTGCCAGGGAGCCTGCGGCACGACGACGGTCTGCGGCGTCGGAAGCTGGCGGATGACGATGGGCATTCCCGGCGCTTGCGGAGCGGGGACCGAGGTCACGCGCTGCACGGGCGGAGAGAACGGGGGAGGCGGCATCCGCATGAGCGGCACCGGCTGCCTGGGAGCCTGCGGCACCGGCTGCCTGGGAGCCTGCGGCTGCACCCCCTTGCCGCAGAGCTGATCGATGGTCTGCCTCAGCGAATTGACCTGCGATGCGGGAACGCCCGCGTTTGTCAGACCGACCCAGATGTCGCTGAGCATCTGAATTGCGAGGGTCTGGTTGAACTTGCCGCCCGCTCCGGTCAGGAACGTCGTCTTCAGACGGCAGAGAAAGGCTGTTACCTGGTCATTGTCCTGACCGGGACCGCCCGTGAGGTGGGACACTGCCTGCGCGCAGGCAGCGTTCCACTGATCGTTGCCACGGATGTTCCATCCATGGAGGAGCATGTTGATGGGTTGGAAACGCATGAGGTTGCCCTCTTCTTTCTGATATTGCGATTGCAATCCGAGTGGAGTTGGAAAATCCGCGTCCTGCCCGCTGGCCTAGCCAGATTCGTACTGCGTACGGCGAGTTTACTGCGGTAAGGCATGAATCCAGCGGAGGGGCTCTTTCTTGGCTTATCCGCGTCGGCGACGCGGAGTAGGATGCGAAGCATCCGGAGCCCCACCGCAGGTGGTCAGTAGACGGCTGAGGGCGAGTATTTCGCCCTTCGCGCGGGAGGCGCGTTCTGATTCTGGACTGCGCGCTGCGCCGGCTGCGGAGCGCCACCGACAGGCGCCGGCTTGCTCGCATCCGTCCCCTGCTGCGCTGCCTGGATTTCTTCCGGCGTGCGGTTCTTGATCTCGTCGCGGATACCGAGGAATGCCCGGCTCTGCGTGTCGCCCTCCGCCGCCTTCTTCTCCATCGAAGCGAAGAAGAGAACCGCGCTCTCCTGGTTCTCCTTCGCTGCGATGGCCTGGCTCACGCCGATCTTGAACTGTTTGGGCGAGAGGCTCTTCGTGTCCGTCTTGAGATCGGTGCGCTTGATGCCCCCGACGACATCGCTGCCGCCGTGAAGAAGCGCATCGTACTCCTTCGCCAGATCCGGGCTGTTCGCACGGATGTCCGCGAAGAACTTGAGCGCCTTCGGATCGCCCGATGCCGCGAGCTTCGCCTGCTTGAGTGCCGTAACCTTCTGCTTCTGACTGATCGCCATGGGGACTTCGTCCATTTTCTCCGGCTCGCCGAGCCGGACGTGAATTCTGCTAGGATTCATTTCCAACGGGCATCCCGTTGGGTCTTGCGCTCATCTCTACTGAAAGATACTCCCAATCACGTTCTTGGCCGCTCCCACCGCGTCGCTCGCGATGTCTCCCGGCGACTTCTTCATCTCTGCCGCTACCGCCGCCTTCGCCTTCGCGAGCTGCTCCGGCGTCGCCGATGCAATCGCGTTCGCGATATCTGCCGGGGAAAGTACAGTAGGCACCCCAGGCGCCGATGCAGCACTCCCAGTCGGTGCCGCGTTCACGGACGCTGCGCCAGGATTCGCCGCAGGCATCGGTACCTGCTTCGTCGGTCCGCCCGCAGTCGACCCCGGATTCACTGCTTCTTGCTGCGCCCACTTCGCAAAGTCTGCCGAAGTCGGCGGACCTGCGGTCGGCCCTGCACCTGCGGCGGGCTGATTCTGAGGAGCCTGGGGCTGGCCAGGCGCGGCGGCAGTCGTAGACGGAATCGCCTTCCCCGCAAGCTCCGCGGCAAGCGCAGCTTTCGCCGCTGCTAGCTCTGCTGGCGTCGCGGATGCGATGACTTGGCTCACTCCAGCACCGGCCGGAACCGCGGGAGGCATCGCTCCGATTGTGCCGGGCTGCGGGCTCGTCGCTTTCTGCGCCGCACTCACTGCGGCGGGCGTCGCATTCGCCACGGCTGATTGGCGCGCTGCCCTCGACATGATGGCAGCTTGCGTCTGGGCAATCGCGTTGCCCACGTCGAGGTCGTTCGCGTAATCCCGCAACGCTTCCGCATTGCCGAAAAAGCCCTCGCTCTCGAAGGTATTGGCCAGCACGCGCACCGCTACAGGATCCTTGTTCGACAGACCCGTGATGAACGCTTGCTTGATCTTTGCGATAGAGTTTGCAGGGAGCCGCGCGATGCGCGCACGCTTGCGGAGGAGATTCGCCTCTTGCCGCAGTCCCCAGATGTCGAACTTCTCGGCCTCGGAGTCGAAGACCTCCGCCGTCGTCGCCGGATACTCCGCCGAGAGAAGGCCCTGGAAGCGAAGGCGTTGCTCCGCCGTCATCGTGCCCGTAGGCTGCGAAATCGCGTTCTTCACCGTTAGGACGCCCATCGCACTCAGAATCAACCAAAAAATCACGAGCTGCGCTCGACTTTCTGCGGTCGGCCCGACCGCGCCTCGTGGCTGCAATGGACGACGTTACTGCGGTAATGCTTCGGATGCCTCACTCCTACTTGGCCGTGGCCGAAATAGGATGCGAAGCATCCGAAGCCGTACCGTAGGTGCCTACGACGTCGGGAGCTGCGCGACGGTCGTGGCGTACTGGGCCGCGATGCCCGCAGCTTCGGCCGCGTACGTTGCGACGACCGCGCTCGACAAGTCGCCCTTGCCGCGGAACGCAGCCTGGCAGATGCCGAAGAGCGTCTGGTACTTCGTGAAGACCGGGAGGATCTCCGCCGCGGTACCCGAGCCGCCGAAGTTCGGCGCGACGAGCAGGACCGGGTTGCTGTTCGACACGGAGAGCTGCGCGTCGAAGGGGATGGCAGCGTCGACAGCCTGCGCGGCGGCGAGGATGGCGGCCGAGACGGTCGCGCCCGCCGTCGTAGCGAGGCTGACCGACGTGATCTGGGAGAAGTCCTTACCGTCCTGGACGCCTGCGGTGATTCCCGCGATGGCAGCGGCGAGGAGGATGTCGTTGTGAGCAGTCATGATGGTCGTTCCTTGTAGGGTGAGGAGTTGGTGACAGTATACCCTACAGTGTAGGGCGAGGCAAGCTTTTTTATTCGGAATGTTACTGCGGTAAACCGACTATTACGGAATCGGCGTTGCTCCGTTTCCCGACAGGGTGACTCCTCGTGTCCGCACGATGGTTGCGGTGCATGCACGGTCGACGTGAGCCTGGATTGTTTCGTTCGCAAGGCCCGGCGTATTCGTGATGGCGACCGCGAGGTCCGTCGTCTCCGCCGCCTGCAACGCGGCAGCCGTCTCGCCCGCGGCAGGGACGAAGGGGATGACCCCTGTCGGCAGAGGCAGCCCCGTCGCGTCGAAGAACCGCGGAAACGGATTGGCGGACTGGTAGTAGATGCTGAACGAAGTCGCCACGTAGGGCGCATTCGTCTTCGCGTTCTTGGCAGGGCTCGTCATCGGTTGGATTGCGATGCTCATGTTGTGTACGTTTCCTTGGTGTAGATGGCGAGGTCCACGACGGTCGAAGGGTCGAAACCAGGAGACATGACCGGCGTGAACGTGACCTGTCCGCTGACGTTGACGCTGGCGGTGATGGTTATGCCCGCCATCGTTCCAGGACTCGGGGACGTCGTCTCGTTGTAAGAGGTCAACGTCTGTCCGCCGGAGATGACATTGATGGCGCTGCCGCCGATTGTCGTGATGTCGATATCGAACTTGATACGGCACCAATCGCCCGCCGCCTCCGTCGCTCCTGAGCTGGAAACGACACGCGCTTGAAGAAGAAGGGTCGTGGTCGTGACTGCGTTCCCGTCGCCTGTCGTGTCCGTGGAGAGACCGTATGTATTGGTCGCGCTAGGGCCGACCAGCGTGTCGCCTGTCGTCGACCCGAGCGGCGGACCGTTTTCCGCGACGATGCCGCCGATGAGCATCGCTTGCGTGTTCCAGGCGGAATACGGATACGTGACCGCAGGCGCGTAAAGCGTCTTCGCTCCGGAGATGTCACCGTAGATTCCGCCGCATTCGAGCGTGTACCACCATGATCCGGCGTTGACGAAAAGACCCTCGATGCTCGGATCGCCAGCCGATGTCGGACTGTCCGAACCCGTAATGGAATGGTCAAGCTGATAGACCAGAGTATTGATAGGGAACGCGGGCACCGTTCCCGGCGTCGTCAAGTTGCCGTTCCCGATGCCGCTCTTCAAGCTGTCGATCGCTGCTTGGACTTGCGAGACGAAGAGGAGCGGAGAAACGAGCGCGTCGTTGTACGTTACGCCCGCTGCCTCATCCACTGGAAACGAGTGTATCGTCCCTGTGAAGAGAGACCATGCCGGCATCGGGAAGTAAGATGCGTCCCCGTAATAATCGAGGATCGTGGTACTGTCGCCGCTGATAAACGTGACCGGAAGCGGTCCGTAAGTGTTCAGGACGAGATAGAAGATGATAGCAGCGCCACCGCCGCCACTTCCCGCCAGCGCGAAAAGGGGGACTGGACTGCCTAAATTGCTGAATCCGTTATTGGAGATACATTGCACGGAGAACGGAAAATTGAACGTGCTTGCCGGCAGTTGAAACGGCGCGACCGTAGCGTCTGGACCTGTTGTCAGATACGCATACGTGAACGTCAGAAGCGGATTCAGCGTCCAGTCGGTATAATCGAACGCTTTAGACGTTATGCAATCCGCCTGAATCGCAATACCCTGAATGTAAACGGCGTTCCGAATGAGCCCCCCGTCCTGGATTTCGAGCGAGATGGTATCGACGCCGGTACTGAGCGTCGACATGAGGACTCCGCAGAGCTGGAAGTCCCATACGACGCCGTTCGGTAGAATGCACGTCTCGATACTCGCGTCACATACGACGAAGAGCGCGCCATTCGCCGCCGTCAGCGCGGAGGCAATCTCCGCCGCAGTCGCGTACACGTTCCCACTCGAAACGCCGCCTTGCCGAAAGATGACGAATTGTGGAGGCGAGCCGCCCCCTCCACCGCCCGGATTGTAGAACGCGGCCGATGCAGATGTGTACGCCTTCGCTACGCTCTCGGCGAGTCCGGAATAGGCAGACGCCGGAAGACCCGTTGCGTACTTTCCCGCGAGAAGCGACTGGGTCAACTGCCCCACGAATTGCCACTGGGCAGTGTTCGGACTGCTCGGTGCGATGAGCTGATCGACTGCCACGGCGAACTGCTGCGCCTGGGTCGTGATCTCTGCGGCCGTTTCGGTAGAGAGTGACTCTGCGTCCACTCGCAGCAAGACTCCCGCCCAGAATCCCGTGAAGGCGGCATCCCAGATCGTGTTGTTGTTCGGGACGTAGTCTCCGAAGCGCATCCGGTGCTGTTCACGGACGACACGTTGCGCGACGCGCGCCGGACGCGCCATCGGGACGAACTTCTTGGATGCTGGAGAACCGCCGATGGGAAGACTCATCGGATTCGGCGGCGGGAGCGGAACGGTCTTCGGTTTCGCATTCTTCGGCAAGAACGCGGTCGCCTTTGCCAGAGACGACCGCTCCGCGGCCATCGGACCCGGCGTGGGAAGCGGGACCGGCTTACGCGCCTCTCCCTTTTTCGGAGAAGGAACGTTTACGATTCTTCCATACTTTCCCACGGCTGCGCCGAATTTCTGCGCCCCGCTGGGGCGCTCCATAGGTGGTTGAGAGCTACGTTACTGCGGTAACGTGGCTACGAAGACGGCTGCTGACCGATCGTGACGAGCGCCTGAGCGTAGATGCCCTGCGCAGTCTGGCTGTAGACCGCGTTCACCACGCTGGCTACGTCTCCCTTGCCCTCGAAAGCTACCTTGCAGAGTCCGAAGATGGTTTGGTAGAACGTGAAGATGGGGAGGATGGCATTCGCCGCTCCTGAGCCGTTGAAAGGCGTGACGAGCAGGGTCGGATTCGAGCCGGAAACCGAGAGCTTGGGAACGAACGGAATGGCCTGATCTACTTCCTGCGCGGCCGACAGAATCGCAGCGGTCAGATTCGCGCTCTCTTCGAGCGACATGGCCGAAATCTGCGCAGCGTCCTTCCCCGCGTTGACACCCGCGGTGATGCCTGCGATGGCTGCTGCAAGAACGATGTCATTGTTCGCGACGTACGTCATGATCTCCGGCCTTTCTTACTGGTTTTCTTGGCGTCCCATTCCAAGTACCTTGGAAGGGTCCACCCACAAGTCACCCGTGGAGCCCTGCATCCACCCCGAAGGCATCGTGCCGTCTGTCGCGACGAGAATATGGTAGTCGAGCCCGCCGTCGTTCTTTCTCGCGAACGAAGCGTATTCCTCCGACTTCACACCAAACTTGTCTTTGACGAGCTGAAGCTTGCGCTTCCAATCCTCTACCATGAACGGTTCCAGCGTCCGGTACGAATACCGAAACGCTGGCTCGACGTCGTATCCACGTTCGCGAGCCTGGGCCACGTACGCGGCCGTCAGGCTCTTGCAGTCTCCGTACCCCTTCATGTAGAGGTCCGGAATCGAATCCCACGTATCGTTACGACCCGAAGAGTCCCATGGTGCCCGTCCGTACCGAACCCCGCTCTCGTAGAGATGCGGAATCCTTATGCCCATACGGGCAGCAGTACGCAGATACGCTCGATTGGTGTCAATCAAGGCGGTCAGCAGTATCCTCAATACGCTAGCGTTCAGCTCCATGTCGGAGCCTGGCGAAAAGCAGCATGAGATACCAAACGGAACGACCAATGGGGGCACCTTCGGTGCATTTTCATCGGCACGCCGTGCCGAGCGGGGTCTTTCGACCTAAGATGACGTTACCGCAGTAACGTCATTGACCCTTAGCCATTTCCCGTCGCACGGCGTGCGACAGTAAATGACCGAAGGTCCTAGGCGAACATCCGCGCCCAGCCGTGGAACGTACCGACGAACGTGTACTCGTTGCCGGCCGTGAACGGCGCGGGAGCGAGCCCGTTGTACTGCCCGCCGACGAGGATGCGGCTCGACGTGCGGCAGAGGGGCATTCCGAGGCGGACGTCGACGGCGACGTTTGTGTAGTTGAACGCGTCCTCGCTCCCGCCGATGATGACCGACGTGTTCCCGACCTGCACCGTGTTGATCAGCGCGAAGTTGTAGCACGGGGCGTTGAAGATGAGCCGGTCGGGCTTGATGTCCGTGAGCGGGCTGTTCGTCATCGCGAGGCCCTCGGCCGCGCCGAGAACGACGAGCTGCTCGACGGAGAACGTGTACCGCTCGATCTTCTCGGTCGAGAGGCCGTTCGGGTTCAGGAGCGCAAGGCGCTCCTCGGTGTGCCGGCGCTGCTCCATGAGGTGGTACGCGAGGCGCTGATCGTGGACGAGAGCCGACGCGTCGATGTCGAGCTGCTCGGCGCCGCGGTAGTCGCCGCGCTGCGCGAGGGTAGTGGCGTCCGCGATGGACTGCGGAACGAGCCCGTAATCGGCACCGAAGTCGGGCTGCGCCTTGTAGGCGTCGCCCATGATGGCAGCCATGGCCGGGTCGCGGAGAACGAGAGAACGTGCGGAAGGTCGCATGAGAGGTACTCCTTGTTTCTGACCTTGCCACGATGGCAAAGGCAGAGAAAGGAGGCCGAGCGAACCTGCGGTCCCTACACCGATACTTCCCCTACTAAAGAATCACCACGGGCCAGAATGGCCGCTTTTCTCCGCCCTTCATCCGAAGATGAAGGCGAGAAGCGGCGGGATCAACGTGCGAATCGTACGCTGACCCCGCCGTAGGTGTTCAGCGAAAGCCGTTCGCCCGCGAAGCGGCCTGCGTGATAGCATTGACGGACTCGCCGCCGAAGTCGCCGTGCGGCTGCGTGGGAGCCGCTGGAGCGCCCAGCCACGTCTCCATCTGACGAGCCGCCAGGATACCGAGGGAAATCTTCCCCGCGGTGCGGTACTCCTCCGCCATGCGCGCCTGGGGATTCCAGAGCGCAGCGCCGAAGGCGACGACCGCGGCGACGGCCTCGATGGGCGCCGACAAGACCGGCGTGCCGTCCGCGTGGTTCCAGTACGGAACGTACGCGTCCGGGCCGATCTTGGCGCGGAAGGCGCCGATGGCGCCGCCCACGATGCCCGCCTCGACGACATCCTTGAGGATCTCGGGCGTGGCGGCGATGGAGCCGCGAGCGCGGGCCAGACCGCCACTCCCGCCGACTCGCGAGAGAACGCGAGCGAGCGCCGTCTTCTCACGCTCAGGGAGGTTGGAGGTGAAAACGTCGCGGCGAAGGGTGAGCGCGTCGGGCATGGGAAAATACTCCTTGTGATCTTTCGTGTGGGTGAGGTACGCGCCCTCGATTCCGTCTCCCAACCGGGAGTAGGGGACCTAGCTTGGAGACGGAATCGAAAGCGCGTGCTGCATGAAGAGTCTTTCCCTACTGGAGAAACAGTCTACTTGATACCGAAGATGCAGTCAACATCTATTTCCGCTTGCGTGTCGAATTCTTTTTTGACGTACGCAGTACCTTTACTGCGGTAACATGGCCCTTCTTTCGAGCCTTCGCCGCTGCCTTCCTCGCTTCGCGCTTCGCCGCTTCTTTCTTGTACTTCTCCAAGTCCTCTTCGTTCGGATGCACGGTGCCGGGATTCTCGTCATCCTCACCCCTCATGATGAGCCGCATGACCTTGTTTCCCTGGCCAAAGCGATTTTTCATGACGCGCATTTGGTAATCCGGCTCGTCGACCGTTCCTTCGATGAGGACGGTCGTGTCGACGACATGCTTCATCCGCTCCAAGCCGGCCAGCTCTTCCCCCTTGTTCACATGGTCGATGCAGAAGGTCGGCGTGCCGCGCTCTTTCGAGTAATCCTTGAGCCGCTTGAGCAGATCGACTGCCTCGTTCGGATTGTGTCCCGTGAAGTCCGGAATCGAGTCCGCGATGACCAGCCCGAATTCTTCCTCTTCCTCCAGACAGGCCAACATCTGATCAGGCTGGACGACAGGGATGATGAAGGCGTCGGTGTCGACCCCCATTCGGTCCGCGCGCTCGCGTATGTCTTCGGGGGCTTCTTCGGAGGCAAGGTATAGCGTAGGGAGCTTCGTCTCTCTGTAGACCCATTCTCCGACCTGGAGTGCCCAGGTGGATTTGCCGCACCCGGCTTGTCCGCCCACGAGAAGGCATTGCCGATAGACGAATCCTCCCCCGAAGATGTGCGCCCACCATGCCTTGCGGCAGAGGCGATTCTTCTCGACCGGAGGCGCGTCCGAGAGGGACATGAAGACAGCTTCGCGGTTGCGGTGCGGAGCAACGTTGTACCGGCTGCATACGGGACACTTGATATTCCCCGGAATCAGCTCATTGCCGCAATGTTTGCATTCAGTGGACATCGCACTATCTCCCTACCAGAACCATGTAGACTGCAATCGACAGGAATAAAAAACAATCGTTTGACACGAGAAAGCAAGTAGAGTACTGTGGCTCTCGAATCGTAGCGAGTGGGGTCAAGAGTCTGCGAATGGTCGTGGAGTAGGGACCTCTCTCTGTACGTGACCAAGAGGAATAGCACACATGGCGAACAATTCCAAGCAGGCGGTTCGTAGCAAGGCTCCGATCGACGAGACGGACATCGACCAGGACGAGGACGAGCTGACCGAAGCCGACCTGAGCAACCTGCCGGCGCTCCCGGCCGAATTCGGCGCGAAGGCTCTCGTCGACAACGCGGTCGGATTCGCGCCCTACTGGCGCCCCAAGAAGGGCGCCGTGGTCGACCTCATCGCACGCTCGCTCGACATCGCGGATCTCAGCTTCATCCGCGTCACCTGCGAGTACCTCGGAGCCGAGCCGCTGGAGTGCCGCACCGGCTCCAAGGGCGACGACGACGATAACGACGAGTCGACCCCCATCCTCGTCAAGAAGGGCGAGCTGTTCACCGTGAGCTGGTACGCCACGCTTCCGCTGGAGTACGGCATCAAGCACGCGACCCCCATCCGCGTCATCGTCCTCAAGAAGTCGACCGCGGGCAAGACCGAGGACGGCGAGCCGAAGAAGCTCTGGAACTTCAAGTACCAGACGAGCGAGGCGGGCCAGCGGCAGATCAGCGCCGAGAAAATGCGCTCGATGGGCTGGGGTCAGCGGAACGTGAAGACCAACCCCGCGTACCTCCTCGCGTTCGTCGGCGAGGGCATCTCGCTCGCCGCGCCGCCCCCCGGCATGGCGCTCAACTCCGGCAAGCCCGCCCCGAGCGCGGCGCGCGCCGAGGCGTAGAAAGCCTAGCTCGTGGCTGGGCGTACCAAGAGCCGGATGGGCGGACGCCCGTTCTCCGTTGTCGGTGAGGAGAGGTACCGTCAGATGGCGGGCCAGCTTCACCGGCATCGGGGGGCCATTCATGCCGACACTGCCCTCTCCCTTGACGAGCGGGCCTCGCTGATTCGAGCGCTGGACATCCTGTTGTCCGTGCTGGAAGACATAGCGCGTCCCACTGCGTCAAAATCGTCATCCTTGACAGGATGACAAAACTGCGCTAGATGCGTAGGTGGCCGAAGCTCCCCGGCGAGAATAGGGAGCCCGAAATGCTGTTCGTGGTATTACCGCAGTAAAGCCCGTGCGCAGTTGACATGACGAGTCAAGCGTGACGAAGAAGCGGAGAAGGCCGAAAGGTGGACGCAAGCCCACTTTGGCAAAGTACCGCCCGAAACGCAATGCGCTGGGTCAATTCGCCTCGAAGAAGGTCATCGCGAAGAAGGTAAAGACTCCGAAGCGGCGAGTCAAGCCCCAATCGGCACCGAAGAAGAAAAGGGTTACTGGAGTAAAGAAGAGACCGCCGAAGAAGGCGATCATAAGGAGGCGCCCGCCGAAGGCGGAGAAAAAGCCTAAACAGGCTGCACGCGGCCTGCATATCAGGCTCAATGATGTCAAGTTAGGGCCGAAGCAGGGTATTCGTGGCGTGATGCGGGTTGCGGACTTGCTCCGCTACACGGCAATACCGGCGAGTGCCGCGATCGTCCGTCTGAACGGAAAGATTGTTACAGACCTCAGCCGGATCAAGCTCAAGACGAATGACGTCGTCCAGATTCGGCAAAGGCCGAAGCCGAAAGCGGGAAAGCGTACCAAGAGGGGGATACCGGAAGAGCAGAAGAAGCGGACGGTCAAGAAGAGTGCATCCGAGCACGTCGAAGTTCCTCCCGAGATGGGGACGCCGGTTGTCGTCAAAGAGGAAGTAACGAAGTGGGTTGACGCATTCGAGCCGCAATGGTTGAAGTCGGACGGCAGTTTAGCAGTCGAACCGTCTTATGTCCGCGTCTTTCCGGAAGCGCGCCGCTGGGAGCAAGAGTACAAGGTGCTTGAGTGGGCATACGGAGTGGATTCTCCAGAAGTGAAGCTTTTTGCGGACATGATTGCAGAGTACACTCAGCGGCCCATCCAAGAGGTATACACGCTTTTTTTCAGTCCCTAGTAGGGGACGTTACTGCGGTAAAGGAGTAGGGACGCCATGTCGAACAATACGATTTATGGAGAGACCGTGTGCAAAAAGTGCGGGACTCCGATACATTGTATGCACACGGACCCGCATTACCCTTGTTTGAACTGCGGCGAACGTCAATTCGTTATCAAGCTGAAGCCTCATTCGCTGTACGGCGAATTCCAAGGCGGACGCGTCGAACCGTCCAGCGAAGTCAAAGCCATCGACTTCGTCAGCGCCTACCCCGCCGAACACCTCGTCTGTCTCAAGATGGTCGGCGGCATGCCCTGCGTGCGCCGCGCGAAGCACCCTGGGGATTGTGATACGGGCGACGTGAGCGAGCTTCGGGGACAGCTCAAGGAGAAGGCTGCTTACCGCGCGGTCGACAATCTGCGCGTAGACGCCATGGAAGAGAACAAGAAGCTTTGGAAAGAGGTCGTCGAACAGCAAGGAGTGATCCGCTCAAAGTTCGTCTTGCTGAATGACACGAAGCAAGACAGACGCGAACGCCACGACCTCATCGTCCAGCAAGCTGAGATGCTCAACCGCTTCGAGACGGAGCTGACGAACCTTCGCGAGCGACTCAAGGAAGCCAGCACATGCCTCGCCGAGCACCCTGCGTATCCCGGCGCGGGTTGCCAGTTCAAACGAGGTCACGAGTACGCCAAGGATGGTACCGCTATCAGCCATCACCGTAACGGTGGGATCACCTGGCCTACGTCATCCGACGATGTCGTCAAGGAGAAAGTCGAACTGTTGCGACGTCTGGAATACTTCCACACGTTCCTCAATCAGACGTTCCATCTTCCGTACCTCCAAAGCGACGAGGCCGTCTTGACCGAAGTTCACAAGATGGTCGAGTCGTACAACGCTGGCATGGAAGAGCTGACCAAGCTCAAGAACGGCGTCCAGGCGCTCATCGCGAAGTTTACCAGTAAAGAGTGACCCGTGACTTTCTCCTCTCGCATCACGCCCGAAGAAGCCGCCGACCTCCGCGACGCGGTCCGCGCCGTGCTCGGCCTGCCTCCCATGCACGGAGAGGAGCGCGAGACCGATAAGGAGCGGTTCGCTCCAGTCTATGAACGGTACATCGGTGATGGCGGAACCCAAGTTCCTCGACGGAGGAGCGAACGGTGAAGCTCCTCAAGGTCAAGCGTCCTCATAGTACCGTTTGGCACTACGCGCTAGACTCCGAGATTCGTCCGGTATGCGCTTGCGGATGCCTGTCGCCGGCCGGGCAACGGAAACGCGGGGACGGCCTCTGCCTCTGTTTCTGTCACGGACTCGGACCCCGCAAAGCGCTCTCTCTCTGCGGAAAGCTCGCGGTCAAGAAAGCGCGCATCCGGCTCGCGAACGGGGACCAAGCAGCGCTCGACTTTTACCGGCAGATCGTGCCGACCCAGATGCAGCTCTCCATCTCGGTAAAAGTCGTCGAAACATCCCTCATCAAACCTCGCCCATGGTCCGTTGTAGTCGGACGCGACCCTGGCTGTCAAACCTGCGGCGTACTCGGAATCAAACTGACACGAGGAGACCTATCCTGGCTCCTCGAACGCATCGAACAGAAAGTAGGGAATGTCCATGACACTGAATCGGCTCCGTGACCAGGCAACGCACATCGCACATTCACACGGCTTCAAGGACGCGACGGTCGGCGAAGACATCGCGCTCATGCACTCTGAGCTTTCAGAAGCGCTCGAAGACTACCGCGAAGGCGCGTCTCCGAAGAAGGTCTGGTACGAAGAGAGGCCGGCCATCAAGGGCACGTTCGCGCCCATCCTGCATGACGAGCAGAGCGAAGACCCGAACATCATCTACAAGCCGTGCGGCATCCCCTCCGAGATGGCCGATGTCATCATTCGCGTGCTGCACTTCTGCGGCAAGCACGAAATCGACATCGAGGCAGCGATCGCGGAGAAGATGGCGTACAACGACAGCCGCCCTTACAAGCACGGCGGCAAGAAGCTGTAGCGCATTACCGCAGTAACGTACAGCCCTAACACGCGCCCCGGCGGGGCGCAGAAAGCTCGATGCAATCGTGAAGGCGAAATATAAGAGTGATCAGAAGTGGACAGGTACGGTTGGCCAGACGGCCTTTACCGCGCTCGGGAGAACGAAGCGCGAGGCGGTGAAGCGCTTGCGAAGAATGTTCGCGGAGAACGGAATCCCGACGATTCCGGACTCGATGAGCGACCTTCTGCTCGTGTCGGGAAGCGGCGGGCATTTCCTCCCCGCGGAAGGGCTCCGCCTATCGCGGAGGGAGCGGCAAGCACGGCGATAATGGCAGAGTGTAACGAGTGTAAGTTCGACGAAGAGCAACTCGCGAAGTGGCGCCGCGCGGGAGGGCGCATGCCGGACAAACTGTGCGAGCGGAATCACGGCAAGGTCTGCAAGCGGTGCAAAGAGACGCTGACCCGCAATCCCTCCCGCCGCTGCGACGACTGCTTCAACGAACATTGGAAAAAAGAGCGAGGGTTCATGGCATCCCTCGAAACCAAGGCGAAGAAAGAAGGAACGTTATGAAGGACAATCAGTCAGCGACAAGAACGATTCGCGTCCTCGGGTTCGGGAAGTACGCCTTCCCGACCGACAAGTTTCGGCCGTATTATGCGAGCCTGGACTTGAAGGGGGACGGAGTCGGTATTCTCCAGCCGATGAACGCGGAGGAGTTCTTCAAGCTCATCAATTCACTTTGCGAGCCGCGGAAGGAAGCGTGCGGGCAGAGTCATGTGCCGACCGTGACGGTGCCGGCGTGAGCAATCCTGTCTACATTTGCAGCTATTGCCACGGTCCACTCGACTTGTCGTTACCGCATCGTAACGGAATGCACGCTTACGCATTCGACAATCACGATTCTTGCGTGGACATCGTCGACTTTCGGAACAGGCAGCGTGCAGTAGAGGCCGCTCGCCTCGACGCCGACAAGTCCGCCCAGCCCAAAACGCGCCTCCTCTCGCACGTAGCGATTCCCGACGACGGACAGACGCATAGCGTCGTCGCGGGGCCTGCGACGGTGGTGGAGGAAGTCGAGAGCGGGAAGCAGACGGCGCTGCATGAAGCAGCTCCGCTTCCCACGCGAGAAGACCGGGAGAGGGCGATGAAACTGCTGATTGACCTCATCGAAAAGGAGGGAGATGCCATAAAAGACGCTGAGGTACTACAGAAGATCGAACAGTGGTACGAAACGGGTGTTTGCGAGGGGGAACAGCCGCCGCTCGCGCCTGTCATCGCCTTCGCCATCGCTACCGCTCGCGCGGAAGGTGAGCGGACGCACGCCGCAGTCATACAAGCGGCCGGCTTTCTTGTCGCCAAGAGTATAGACGGTAGCCTTGCGCTCTGGTGTGTTGGTTGCGGCAGCTACTCCGGGTACCACTGGCCAAAGTGCAGCAAGTTACGTCCCTACAAGTCCGATGAGACGGACCTGGCGGCGGATCTGAGACGAGTGACCGATGCCGTGCTCGCCCACTTGACCCGCGACGCGAAGTGAAGACAAGTATGGATTTCTTACGCCTTTACATGATCGCGATCTGGGCGGCCATTCTCGTCATCCCGTCCATCGTCACCTCACACTGCGGCGCAGTTCAAGAACGCGGCATGTTCCACGTATGGCTAATTCACCTTGTGGACAAGCAGTCAGACAAACCATGAACCATCCCGAGCCCGAAGAATTTACCGCGGTAACATTCCCCATCGTCTGCTCCTGCTGCCGCGGCAAGGGCTGGGTCTTCGACCGTCTCCGTCAGCCGAAGGACGACTGGGCAGCGTGGTGCCCGAAATGCGACGGGTACGGGCAATTCACGCTGCAAAGTCTCGCCGCGATGATGAAGATCACACTGGCTTCGCTGAAAACGATTTACTCTGGAGACTCGAACGGCGCTCGCGCTGAGCAAGTGCTGGAGTTCCTCGTAAGGCGCGGACTGATTCCCACAGCGGAGAAGAAGCGATGAAGATGACCAAGGAAGACAAGCTCGACCTCATCACGAGCATCGATCGGGTGAAAGAGTCTCTCCGCGAATTCGAGACGCTAGCAGACAAGCTGCCCACGATGAACGAAGAGACGCTCGTCAAAGCGCTCGACCGTATGCACACGCTCTCGATGGAGATGCACCTGGGAATGACGGTGATGTACCGCTTACGCGTGCCCTTCGCGAAGTTGCTTCATGAACACCGGACCGAGAAAGGTCCGACGAAGCCATGACTCCCGAAGAAGTCGCGCAAGTCAAGACGCTTTGCCTGGCGCTCTACCGCTGTCTCGGCCGCAGCACGACGAACGTCGTCGACTCGCCCGTCGTCCGTATCGCCATCGGTCTAGGCCGCGGAGACACGTACCGCCGCGAAGAGAGAATCGACGAGCTGCTTCAAATCGTGACAGACGCTCGACTCGCTGCCAACGAGATCATGAGCGTGCTGGAGCCGGATGGGCAGGCTTACGAGTTGAAGGTCGCGAACGACCATGTCACGCAAGCAGCCAAGGATTCGACGAGTGCGGAGTCGAGAAAGGCGGCGATGAAAGCGGCGCAGTCCGTCGCCGACCACGACCTCGACATCATCCGGGTACGCAAGCTGTTCAAGCTGGCGGTCGACGCGGAGCTGCACGAAGTGCCGCACGAGGCGCGCAGCGCGGCTTCCGCGGCGTGCGTGATGATGGTCGACAGGGGATTGATGCTGGGGCCGAAGAGGGAGAAGACATGAGTACACATTTCAAACCGCTGGATGGATTGTCAACGGTCTTTCTCGCCGAAGACTCCGAAGCAAATGGTCGTGTAACAATCTCCGTCGATAACGTGTGGGTGCTGTCGCTCACACGCGACGAGGCGACCAAGCTCGCCAAAGAGCTTCTCTCATGGGCCTACAGTGTCGAAGCCGAAGTCGAGCTGGACAAGATGACGTTCAAGAAGAAGGGAACATGACTCTCTCCGCCTCCAGCTTCGATAGCAAACACTGCGAATCCCGCCGCTGCTTCGGCACGCTCGATGCCGACGAGCAATGCGAGTGCCCCTGCGAACCATGCCGGACCGTCACGGAGAAGCATGAGCCGTCAAACTATCGTCTGTACGGCGGAGGCTTCTGGTTCATCTCGCCGAACGCGTGGGGCAAACGGCTACAAGCCGCGGTTTACCGCGGTAACGATGACCCAGCCCTGAAAGCTGCGATGGTCCTCTACCCGAACGCATGGCCCATTGCGGACCTCATCGTTGGCCAACCGCTTCGCCACTGCGGACACCCGCGCGCATGCAAAAGGACCGTGACAGACGACCGAGAACGTGGTAAGCTTTGCGTATGCGGCTGCGACGATTGCACCGAGTTGAATCGTGCAGAAGGAAGAGGGCCGCCGCCGAAGGTGTCACATGCGCGGACTGACGTCTAGGCAATACGACATGCTCGTTCTCCTCGCGCAGACACCCGAAGGGAACGACTGCGAATCGGAGATTGTGCCGCTTGACATGCCGACCTACCTCGAATTATCCAAGCGAAGTCTCGTCGTCGCGGAGCGTTGCCAGGTGTGCGATTACCATCACATCTGGCTCACGGACACGGGACGACTCGCCATGCGGATTCACTTTGCGGTAAGAGAGCATACGTCATGAGCGGCAAGCCCGAAGAGAAGATCATCGACCGCGTCAAGAAGCTCATCGCGCTCACCGAAAACTCCAACGAGAATGAAGCGCGGAACAGCGCCTTCCAAGCCTGCAAGCTCATTCGTGAACACTCCCTCGTCGTCATGGGCAAGGTGGCGTACAAGCCAGCTTCGCCTTCTGGCTCGGGGTACCGCCCGCCGCAGGAAGCGCGACGCGGAGGATACGGACGGCCGAGCTACTCGGAGCGAGACAGCCGGTACGACTCTTCGAGTCGAAGGTACAGCAGTTATCGAGCCGACGCGGAATACGCGAACGTTTCGCATGGAGGGGGAGGACGCGAAGCGTTCAAAACAGACACGAAGATTCTGACGAACAAGCAATTTCTGACCGCCGTCAAATTGGCGGAGGAATACAAGCAAGGCTTGCCGCGAGCAGGTCAGTTCTTCTCCACACAAGAAGTGCAGAAGGTGCTCGGCTCGAAAGTCGCGCTGGCGTACTTGGGAATACTGAAAGAAGTCATGGAGCGAAACGAATGAAGAGTAATCCGAAGGGAACGACAGGGAAAATCGGGCGCACGTTCGACAACGCGGAGAATCGTGGAACGCGAATGGTCACGCTCTACCGAGGGATGGAGCGGAACACGCAAGAGATGCTTGGGGTCGGCGTGGGCGTGCTCAAGCAGGGCGAAGCTGGAACTTTGTCGACGGAAGAGCTGGGCATGACCATCTTCACGCGAGCGGAGAAGCTAGGGATTACGCTTGCGCTGGAGGCGGCAATTCTCAAGCTGACAGGAGGGAATCGAGCGCAACGGCGAGCGAAGAGGCGATAGGGAGTTTACCACGGTAACATTTCGACGGACGAAGGAGTAGGGACTATGGAGACGAGAGTAAGGCTGGACTCGCTCAAGCCAGGCGACAATTTTCGGTTCTGGGGTACGGTTCGGAACGTATCCTACACA
>Ga0074045_10002248_pt1 | contig 17974 bp, 13 predicted proteins | sample BogForMeECP23OM2_FD_94442 | JGI IMG/M metagenome (GOLD analysis project Ga0074045, IMG submission 94442) | Bog forest soil microbial communities from Calvert Island, British Columbia, Canada - Bog Forest MetaG ECP23OM2 | ecosystem: Environmental > Terrestrial > Soil > Wetlands ...
CAGCCTGACCATGTTCGAGAAAATCCCATTAGATCAACTACTTGCACAAACGATGACCGACGAAATTCAACGCGTTTCCGATAACCAATTGATTTTGTTCACATAACGTTGGGACACTACTGACCGATAATAATGGTTGAGTTTGGCTCGGGCGCTGCTCCTGTGCAATCGATGACCGTTACGTGGGTTATAGCAAGCTCTTTGTCCTTTTGAGTAGTGGTCGCCAGTGGGTAGATTAGGCAAAAAAGGAGGAACCATTTACACATAAGGCTGAAGCATAACTCCTGCGGCTAAGCATACCGACACTAGAGCATAGCGTAAAGCGTGGCCGCCACACACTGCCCGTCAAGTCGGATTAACGCGCTTCCGGAGGAGCGCGGGTGTAAATTCTTTCTTACTTTTCCTCGCCTGTGTTGACCTCTCGGCCGTGGTTCCTGCTGACCAGAAGAACCAGACTTCCATTTGCTGGCGCAGTCGTTTCGCTGCCAAGAAGATTGAGTTTGTCGCGAAACTAATGCTCTTTCGCCGAGTCGCGTTAACGGCGAGACCTGGCAGGCCACGCGTCGAAGAAACTCGCTGCTACGCGGCTGTGTGCGCTTCCCGGTCAAGCAACAGAAAATCAAACTGAGTCATTGTCCCGCACCGCAGGGTTATTTGTTATCGGCCCAATTATCTTGCGCCGCGATTATCTGCCACCGCCCGTTTCGCTTCAGCCAGGTGTCTGTCCAGATCAGGCTTCGCGTCCGTTCCGTTTCATCGCTATCTTTTTGGATACGGCTTTCTGTTCCGTAGATGATGGCGAGATTCTCGCCGAAAAAATGAACCTGGGTATCACCCAGGCGGCATCCATGAGCTTCGTGTTTCGAGTTTTTTATGTCCTTGAGCTCTTCCGACTTTGTGTAGCGCGTTCCCTCAGGTGCCGTCCCCTGAAAATCATCTGCCAGGATGGTCTGAACGGCTAGGTTGCCATCACAGTCAGCTTCGGCCCATTGACGTTCCATATTGACCAGAGACTGCGCCGCCTCGTCGTTTTGAGCGGCCCACCTCCCCTGCTGGCCGCTCGCTGCGAGACCAATCACCAATATCGTGCCAACCGCAATCAAAATACCCAATTGCTGGAGCATGGCATTCGCCTCCTAGTTTTGGGACTGGATGATAGCACCTGTTAACGAGTAAACTGCGTTGATCAGTGCTGACTTTCCCTCCATGCGGCAAACAGAACGTTTACGCTATTTGGCTTCGTTCCGGCGTACCGTTTTCTTTACTGTTTAGCAAAGCAACCAGGAAACCCCGGGTTGCAAATTTCTTGATGTTTAGAGGAGCGGCAATCAACTCCGCCGTCCCTTCCTACTCGAAGTCTCTCTGGGATTCCGGAGAAAACTCTCTAAGTGATTGAAAACGATAGCAGGCTCGTGGGACTCGAACCTCAGCTCGCTACAAGGTCCTCTTGGCCTTCTTCGTTGCCTTGCTTGCAAGCGCAACCTTTTATGGCGCTCCATGACGGATTCCGCCTCGCTCATCGGCCAGACTATCTCGCACTACCGCACTAAAAATATGTTTATGTTTGACCTATAGGGTATAAGCACGTAAAATAGTGCTGCACGTAAAAAGGTGCCAGCATGAAAACCAATATTACGTTAAAAATTGAAGCAGAACTTTTGCGAGAAGCTCGAGTACTCGCTGCCGAGGAAGGCACCTCGATTAGTGCTTTGCTCGCTACTCGGTTGGAACAGGCAGTGCGTGAGCGCAAGGGGTTTCATCAGGCACGCAAGCGCGCCTTGGCCCGTCTTCGCAAAGGTTTTAACTTGCGCTGGACGCCTCCCAGCTCACGCGATGAGCTTCATGAGCGGTAAGTACTTCGTCGACACCAACATTTTGGTATATGCACATGACCGTTCAGCGGGAGTCAAACACCAACGCGCTCAACGGTTGTTGGAACAGCTCTGGGAGTCGGGGCAGGGAGTATTGAGCACGCAGGTTTTGCAAGAACTGTGTATCAATCTTCGGCGCAAAATCGGCCACCCCCTGCCCGCGGACGAAGTTCGCCTGCTGATACGCGATTACGCGACGTGGGAATTGGTCACGAACACCTCCGAGTCGGTTCTCCAGGCACTCGATATCGAGTCGCGTTATAAGACTTCCTTTTGGGACGCGCTTATTCTCCAGGCTGCTGAAAGTTCAGGCGCGACGATCCTCTACACCGAAGATCTGGCAACAGGGCAACGCTACCGAGCAGTTCAGGTTGTGAACCCTTTGATCGAGCCTATTGGCAGGCAATAAGAATCTCTTAACCCGGTGTGTCCCCGGGTTGCAGTGGCCATACAGGTGAAATTACAGGTGAAGATCATCGCGGCAATTCATCGACACACCGACACTCGGACCAACAGGAACCAGTTTCGCTAAACCAAAATCGAGAATCTTGGCGTGACCGCGCTCGGTGACGAAGATGTTCGCAGGTTTGATGTCGCGGTGAACAATTCCCTTCGCGCGTGCGGCATCCAGTGCATCTGCAATCTCTAGTCCCAGTCCAAGAATCTTTTCACGCGGTAAAGGCTGACCATCGATGAGGTGCCTTAGCGTATGTCCGTCGAGAAACTCCATGGCAATGAAAGGCTGGCCGTTGTGTTCGCCGATTTCATAGATGGTGCAGATATTAGGATGGTTCAGAGCGGAAGCAGCCTGTGCTTCGCGGTCGAAACGGCCGAGAGCTTGTAAGTCTGGAGCAAAACCGTCAGGAAGAAACTTCAGGGCAACGAAGCGATGGAGTTTGGTGGCCTCTGCTTTATAGACGCATACCACCGCCACCCAGTCTTTCCAGGATGCGGTAGTGAGAGATGGTTTCGCCAATCATGGTTCGGAGCGCAACTCCGCGCTGCGATGTTAGAGACGGGGTGGAGGGGAAGTCAATGAATTGTTAGCGGGTTAACGGGTATGGCTCGGCCGTTTTCGCTCCAGCTGTACATTCCTGGATGGTCTCACGCTGAAGGCAGGGGGATAAGCGAGGGCAATACGGGCGAAACTGCAACCAACAGTAGATATTCATCGTCTAACAGTTCTCGCCCCCACAACGCCCCGCTGGGAGGTCCCGCATGGAGTTTTCACGTGTTGCGCTCGCAGGTCTCACAGCTGCCGTTTGCTGTATGGGGCTGTGGGCGCAGCGCACCGCGGACTTCGGGTTCGGCGATGATGATTCGCCCACGAACGTGAAGGCGGAGTTCTACTGGTCGCGCCTGGCTTATTCCCCCAATATGGCCAGCATCAACCCGAATGCGAGACGTGGATCGTCTCGATCCTGGTCGCGTGACTATCCGAAAGCGGACCGCCAGTTTCTGATCGCCATGCATCGGCTGACTCGCATTGACGGACGCCCGACAGAACAAGTGGTTACGCTAAACAACAACGATATCTTCAACTATCCGTGGATCTACGCGGTCCAGGTGCAGAACTGGACGTTTACTGATTCTGAAGCCAAGCGATTGCACGAGTATCTGTTGAAGGGCGGTTTCCTGATGGTCGACGATTTTCATGGGACCGAGGATTGGGAGAATTTCATGAACGGTATGCGCCAGGTTCTTCCCGACCGGCCGGTCGAGAATTTGCAAAGCGGGGACGAAATCTTCCACATCCTCTATGACATCGACGACAAGATGCAGATACCCGGAGAGCACTACGTCTGGTCGGGCCGCACGTACGAGAAGGATGGCTACCAGCCGAAGTGGCGCGCCATTCGCGACGACAAGGGCCGTATCATCGTTGCCATCTGCCATAACATGCACCTGGGCGACGCCTGGGAGTGGGCCGACGACCCGAATTACCCGGAGACGTTCGCGTCGATGGCATTCCGTGTGGGGCTGGACTACATCCTGTACGGTATGACGCATTAGGTCTGCGACAGGCAAGCGACGAAATGCAATCGTAAAAGATTTGTGCAAGTGGATTAGCGCTAGAAGGGTGGATGTTCCAATTTTTATTTAAGTACCCGGTTCCGGTATTCACGAAGGGTCGGTTCGTGCTGCTCGCTGGTTGGCCCGCATGGGCTCTGGCAGTGTTCATTGTTCTCGCTGCCGGAGGACTTGCTTTGCTGATCCGCTGGAGGTTGCGTCGCGCAAGGCCTGAACTGCGAAGTTGGCGCGGGTGGCTGATTTGGGGACTGCAGTCAGCGCTGGTCGCACTGGTGTTCTTGCTGCTCTGGCAGCCGGCAATGCTGGTGAGCGAGTTGAACTCTCAACAGAACATTATCGCTGTGGTCGTGGACGATTCGCGCAGCATGCGCATCGCAGACAGTGACGGGAAGTCACGCGAATCCGCGGCGATTGCGGCGCTTGAGAATGGTGTTCTAGCGGGTCTGCAAACACGTTTCAAGACGCGAGTGTACCGGCTGGGTAGCGAACTCACGCGCGTCGACGGGCTGCGGGAAATCTCACCGGTCGAGGCGTCCACGCATATCGGGGAAGGTTTGAAGCGGCTGACCACGGAGACCGCGGACTTGCCGGTAGGAGCCATCCTCTTGCTTAGCGACGGCAGTCAAAATACGGGGGGGACCGGCGGTTCGGGTATCAGTCTCGATGCTGTGCAGGCCCTGCGAACCCGGCGGCTGCCGGTACACACGGTGGGCTTCGGCAGAGAGGAACCCGCGCACGACATTGAAATTGAGGACGTCAACGTGGCCGCGACCGCGACAGCCAACGCGCGTATTGCTGCGACCCTCAGCCTGACACAGCACGGCTATTCAGGGCAGAAGGCGAAGCTCGCCGTTCGCGACGGAGAAAAATTGCTCGCGGAGCGCGAAATTAGTTTGTCGGCGAATGGAAACGTCCAGACCGAACCTCTTTTCTTTCCCGCCGGCGTCGCCGGCGCGAAAAGTTTGACGTTCAGCGTGGAGCCGCTACCTGGCGAAGAAAACCTGGCGAACAATTCCGTGACGCGTCCGATCCTCGTAAGCGATGCGAAGCGACGAATTCTGTATATCGAGGGCGAGCCTCGCTGGGAATACAAGTTCATTCGACGGGCGGAAGACGATGATCCGACAGTCCAGCTCGTTTCGATGCTCCGTACTAGTGAAAACAAAATCTACCGGCAAGGTATTCGCGATGCGGGCGAGCTGGCGGATGGCTTTCCGTCGCGGCCGGAAGATCTATTCGGTTATGCGGGCATCATTATTGGCTCAGTTAATGCGAATTATTTTACGCCGCTGCAACAAGAACTCTTGCGTGAGTATGTGGATCGTCGCGGCGGTGGCATTCTGTTTTTGGGTGGGCGCTATTCGTTGAGCGACGGCGGTTGGGCAGCATCGAGCTTGAACGATTTGCTGCCAACCGTTTTGCCCGTGGGAAATCATAATTTCCATCGCAATGCGGCCACTGTGGAATTGACGTCGGAGGGCGTGGACTCGCCGATCACGCAGATCCTGGATGACCCGGAGAAAAATGCGCTGCGTTGGAAGAAGCTGACATACCTGGCCGACTATGAAGACGCCGGCGCTCCCAAACCGGGGGCCACTGTGCTTGCCGATCTGAATGCGGCCCGGCGCAAATTACCTCTGCTGATCACGGAGAGCTACGGCCACGGCCGCACCGCGATCATGGCAACTGGCGGCACCTGGCGATGGAAGATGAGCGAGGCACTGGGCGATCCGTCGCACGATCTTTTCTGGCAACAGCTTTTGCGTTGGCTGATTGCAGAGACGCCCGGGCCCGTTGTCGCTTCGATGCCGGAGCGGCTGCTGATGGATGAAGGGCAGGCACGGTTCACGGCGCAAGTGCGCGATCAGAAGTTTCAGCAGGCTGCCAACGCACATGTCACCGCTCATATTCTGGGGCCAGAAGGCGTCAGTGCGCTGGTGGACCTCACGCCCTCTGAGGAAACGCCGGGTCTGTATCAAACCGAATGGACCGCCGAGAAGCCTGGCACCTACGTCGCGGAAGTCGTATCGGAATCCGCGGGCAAGCACCCGCAGGAACTAGGGCGCGACGTGGTGACGTTTCAACGTGAAGACGGAGTCGCCGAAAATTTCCATACCGGGCAAAACCGGCAGCTACTGGAACAACTGGCATCGGAGACTGGCGGCCGGTACCGGAAATCCTCTGAGTTGAAGAATCTTCCGCGGGATATCTCATACTCCGAGGCGGGCATCTCAGTTCGCAGCACGAAGGAACTCTGGGATATGCCGATCGTGTTCCTTCTGTTGCTTGGGCTGCCGATGGGCGAGTGGCTGCTGCGCCGCAAGTGGGGCGTCATATGAAGCGCGCTTTGCTCCTGGCGATGGCATGTGCGGTCGCGATCCAGGCGCGCGCCGCTACCTATTACGTCATCGTGGCCGGATTGGGCGGTGAGCCGGATTACGAGCAACGCTTTACGACAGCGGCAAACGATCTGGACCGGATCTTCAAAGCGGCCGGCCCGACGGCGCACGTCTATACTTTGGCCGGGTTGCAGGCAACAGCAACGCAGTTGACCGAGACCATGAGCACAATCGCGCGAGATGCGAAGGCGGACGACGACTTTGCGCTGATCCTGATTGGCCATGGTTCGTTCGATGGCGTTGAATACAAGTTCAATCTTGTGGGGCCGGATGTAACTGCGACACAGATCGCTGCGATGTGCAATCGCATCGCGGCAAAGCGTCAGCTTGTGGTGGACACGACAAGCGCGAGCGGCGGGGCGTTGCAGGTTCTGGAGCGCCCGGGGCGGGCCGTGATCACCGCAACCAAATCAGGAACGGAAAAAAACGCCACGGTATTTGTGCGTTATTGGGTGGAGGCGCTACAGGATCCGGCAGCGGATGCGGACAAGAGCGACTCTATTAGCGCCATGGAGGCGTTTACTTATGCCGCCAGGAAAACCGCAGCCTTTTATGATTCGCAGAAACGCCTCGCCACCGAGCACGCGGTTTTCAATGATGCAGGCACGGGTGAGGCCGTGCGCGAACCCAGCACGGGTCAGGGCGCGCTCATGTCCAGCTTCACCCTGCTGCGCCTGGGCACAAGCCAGCAGGCGGCAAACGATCCGGCAAAGCGCGTGTTGCTCCATAAGAAAGAGGAATTGGAACAAAAGATTGACACGCTGAAGTACCAAAAAGCCGCCATGGATCCCGATGATTACAAAAAGCAATTGACAGACGCGCTGGTGGAATTGGCAAAAGTGCAGGAGGAACTGGACAAATGAGTAGACTCCTCGCTCTCGCTCCAGTCCTCTTGTTCGTTTTCGTTGCGTCTGTGCAAGCGGCTGTTCCAGCCGATTGCTGGAATCTACGCAAGCACGGGCATTCTGCGGAGGCGCAAACGTGTTTCGAGAATCTGACACGAAGTGGCGATTCGTATTTTCGCGCCGAAGGTCTCTGGGGCCTGGAAGCTTGGGGCCAGGCGAACGAACAGTTCCGCCTGGCCACGCAACCCGCGAGCAGCAAAGCTCTCTATAAGGTGCGATGGGGAATGTTGCTGCACGAGCGCTTCAACGATAGCGAAGCGGCCGGCCTCTTCCGTGAAGCGCTGGCCAAGGATCCGTCGAATGCCGGCGCGTATCTCGGATTGGCCATAGTGTCCGCGGACCGATTCGACGGCAAAGCCGCGGAATATTTGGCAAAGGCCATCCAGCTCGATCCGAAGCTGGCAGCCGCGCATGAACTGATGGCCGACCTTGCGCTCGCCAACGACGATCGTAACACCGCCACGGCTGAGGCCGACAAAGCTCTCGCGCTCGAGAACGATGCGCTTGATGCGATGGCAATTCGCGCGGCCATTGAGCTGATTGGGGATCGCTCGCCGGACGCTTGGTTTACAAAAATCCGGGCAGTCAATCCCGGCGATGGCGAAGTCTATGCCCGCGTGGCGCGCCAGCTCGAGTTGCACTACCGTTACGAGGACGCTGTCACCTATTACCGCAAAGCGATTGAAGCTGATCCGCGGTTGTGGGCCGCGCATTCGGCACTCGGAATCGACCTGATGCGCTTGGGCAAGGAAGCGGAGCCGTTTAAGGAGATTGAGCTCAGCTACAACAACGGCTATCGCGACGCCGCAACCGTGAATAGCTTGCGCCTGTTGGACAGCTATAAGAACTTCGAGACGTTTCGTGACAACCAGACCATCTTGAAGTTGAACAAGACCGAAGCTGCTTTGCTGCTGCCGTATATGCAAGCGGAGCTCCATAGAATTCTTGCCACCTACGAGAAAAAATATCGCATGAAGCTTCCTGGCCCCGTGCAGGTCGAGGTCTATCCGAACCACGAGGATTTCGCGGTGCGCACGATGGGCATGCCCGGACTGGGCGCCTTGGGAGTTACATTCGGTGAAGTGGTGGCGATGGACAGTCCTTCCGCACGCAAGCCCGGGGATTTCAATTGGGGCTCCACGTTGTGGCATGAGATGAGCCACGTATTCATTCTGACTTCCACGAATCATCGTGTGCCGCGCTGGTTCACAGAAGGGCTGGCTGTGTACGAGGAAGGGGAGCGTTCGCCGGAGTGGAAGAACCGAGTGACTCCAGACGTGCTGCTCGCCATTCGCGACAAGAAACTGCTGTCGGTGGCAACGCTCGATCGTGGCTTTGTCTCCCCGGAGTATCCCGCTCAGGTGATCGTTTCCTACTTCCAGGCCGGCAGCATCTGCGATTTTGTAAAGGAGAAGTGGGGTGAAGAAAAGTTGCTCGACATGGCCCACTCCTATGCGGAGTTACAAACGACTCCGCAGGTGATCCACCAGAATCTCGGAATTGCGCTCGACGATTTCGATAAGCAGTATCTCGCCTGGATCGTCCAAAAATACGGGACCGAGGCCCTGCACTTCGACGAGTGGCGGCAAAAGCTCAGGGCGCTCCTTGCCGCGGCGCAACAGAATCAGTATGACGTCGTGTTGAAGCAAGGCCCTGCAATCCTAGCGATGTATCCCGAATATGTGGACGAAGCAAACGTCTACGTCCTAATGGCCGATGCGGATAAAGTAAAAGGGGATAGCAAATCTGAGGCAGCCATTCTCACAGCGTATCAACAGGAAGGCGGACAGATGCCGGTGGTTCTGAAGCGTCTGGCTGCGTTGGAAGAAGCCGCGGGAAAACCGGCCGAAGCGGCGGCGACACTCGAGCGCGTGAATTACATTTACCCGGTCAAGGATGAGGATTTGCATCGATGGCTAGGCGAGCTGCTGTTTGCGGAAAAACAGTATGACGGAGCGATCCGCGAATACAACGCTCGTGTCGCTTCGAATCCCGTGGACAAGGCTGGCGCCGAGTTCAATCTGGCACAAGCGTATTTTGCCGCTGGACAAAAGGACAAAGCACAGGAAAGTGTGCTGGCCGCGCTTGAAACTGCTCCCGGCTACCGGCCGGCGCAAAAACTATTGCTGGAGTTGCAGCGGCCGACTGCAAAATCAAACTGAAGAGGAACGAATCGATGGCTTCCATTGCCGGACTAAATCAAGACGCAGCTGCTCTCCAGAAACGCATCGATCGTTTCCACGCCGTGCGGGAAGCAATCCTGAAGCAGGTGCGCGAAGTCATCGTGGGCCAGCAGGAGGTCCTCGACCAGATACTGATCGGCATCTTCATTGGCGGACACTGCCTCCTGACCGGCATGCCTGGTACCGCAAAGACACTGATGGTGCGGACGATCGCCGAAGCGCTCGGATTGCAGTTCCGGCGTATCCAGTTCACGCCAGACTTGATGCCATCCGATATCACCGGCACGGACATCATTGAGGAGGATCTCACGACCGGCCATCGCAAATGGACCTTCGTCGAAGGACCGATCTTCGGCAACATCCTGTTGGCCGACGAGATCAACCGCACCCCGCCGAAGACCCAGTCCGCTCTTCTCGAGGCGATGCAGGAGCATTCCTGCACCGTACGTGGGCACCTCTACAAGTTACCGGCGCCCTTCTTTGTACTGGCCACCCAGAATCCTATCGAATTGGAAGGAACATACCCTTTACCCGAAGCGCAATTGGACAGGTTCCTGTTCAATGCAATCCTGGAGGACCTCAGTGCGGAAGACGAGTTGAGGGTGATCGACCTGACCACGGCAACGCGAGTTACGAAGATCGAAGCCGTAGCTTCGGCCGAAGATTTACTCGACTTTCAGCAACTCGTGCGCATGGTGCCCATCGCCGAAACACTTTCGCGATACGTCGTGAGCCTGATTCGCTCCACGCGACCAAAAAGCGAGAACGCGCCCGAATTCGTAAGAAAATATGTAAATTACGGAGCCAGTGTCCGCGCAGCGCAATTTGTGGTGCTGGCCTCAAAGGCGCGGGCGCTCTCCCACAAACGCTATCACGTGACTTACGAAGACATCACCTCTGTGGTGGTGCCAGTGTTACGGCATCGCATTCTGCTGAACTTCCACGCCGAATCCGACGGCATCGACGCGGACGAAATCCTTAAAAGACTCATCGCGCACGTGCCGCGGCCAAAGGAGAGTTGATGCAACGGTTCCTCGATCCCCAAGTTCTTGCGGGCATCTCTTCGCTGGACCTGGTGGCGAAGACGGTAGTGGATGGCTTTGTGGCCGGCCTTCATCGCTCGCCAGACTTCGGCTTCAGTCAGGAATTCGCGGAGTATCGCGCCTATACGCCGGGAGACGACCTGCGCCACGTGGACTGGAACCTGTTCGCGCGCACCGAACGTTGTTACTTAAAGCGCTATCGCGGAGAAACCAACAGCCAGCTCACCGTGCTGCTGGACGCCAGCAACTCCATGCAGTACACCTCCGGTCCGCCCAGAAAGATGGACTATGCACGCTACATCGCCGCATCCCTCTGCTATCTGGCCATCCACAATCAGCGCGATGCGGCAGGTTTGATCGTTTTTGACGACGAGGTCCGCGAGTACATCAAGCCTTCTACGCGTCCGGGACAACTTGCGCGACTCTTTGCCGCATTGGAGCAAGCCGAGCCGCGCGCGTTGACAAATTTTGCTCAACCCCTCAAACACCTTGAGAGTTTTCGGCACCGTAGCGGTATTGCGATTGTGATCTCGGATTTCTACGAGGATCCTGAAACCATAATCCACACCATTGCGCCGATGCGATTTCGAGGGAATGACGTGGTCCTGTTTCATATTCTCGACCCGCAAGAGGTTCGGCCGGTGCTCAACGGATCGGCGATTCTCGTTGATCTCGAAACTGATCGTAGGATCGAAGTCATTCCGGAGTATACGAAGACGACATATTGCGCGAAGATCGACGCGCATGTCGACCGACTTCGCTCGCTCGCTCGCGGGGCGGGCATGGATTATCACTTGCTCGTTACCGACCAGCCGCTCGATCGGGCGCTTCGCGAGTATCTTTCGCTGCGGCAGGCAGGCAACTAATGGGCTTCCTCGCTCCATGGTTTCTGGGTGGTCTGGCGGCACTGGGGGTGCCGGTCTTTTTGCACCTGCTTCGACACCACCGGGCCACTCCTCGGCCTGTGGGCTCGCTGATGTTCTTCGAGCGAGGCACGCAGAGTTCAACGCGGTACCGGCGGCTCAGGCATCTAGTTTTGTTCGCGCTGCGATTTGCGCTGGTGCTGCTGGTGGTGCTTGCATTTGCCAATCCGTTTGTGCGGCGTGCGGCGGCGGACCTAAACGGCCGGCTGCTTCTAATCGTATTGGATAACTCGTTCAGCATGCGCGCCGGAACGCGGTTCACGGACGCGAAGCAGCAAGCACTGGCCGTTCTGGCAGCGAAACCGCATACGCAGAAGGCGCAGATCATGACTCTCGGCAGCCAGTTCGGCGTGTTGACGCAAGCAATCGCTGAGCAGACACAACTTCAAGCGGCTCTCCATAGCGTACAGCCGGGAGACGGACGGGCGAATTTTGGCGAACTGGGCCGCGCCATCCGGCAACTGTCGGAGACGGTGCGCGGGCCAATCGATCTTCACCTGTTCAGCGATATGCAACGTACCGCGATGCCCGCAAACTTCGCCGACATGGTTCTACCGAACAACGTGACGCTATTGTTGCAACCTGTCGCAAATGGTGCAGCACCGCCGAACTGGACCGTCCAGAGCGTGGAAGCTCCAGCGGTTTTATCCGAGCCGAAGGATCCCAAGCGCTCCCGGGTAAAGGCAGTGGTTGCGGGGTTCGGCACCCCGGAGGTTTCGAAGACGGTCTCGCTGGTCGTAAACGGCAAAGTCATTGCCACGCGCAAGGTGGATGTGCCGGCGAACGGTCGCGCGACCGTCGAGTTTGCGCCGCTCGATGTCGGATACGGCTTCAACCGCTGCGAGGTGCGGATCGAGGGCGGAGACGCTTTCCCGGCCGATGATGCGAGCGTGTTTGCCGTGCGCCGCTCGGACCCGGAACGCGTTCTGTTCGTTCACGCTGGCGGGGAGACGCGTTCGGCGCTCTACTTTGGGTCTGCGTTGGAAGCAGCGGCGCAGGGCGCGTTTGTGTTGCAATCCGTGGCTGCGGAGCAGGCCACGGACCTCGATCCATCGAAGTACGCCTTCGTGGTGCTCTCGGATGCTGTCGTGCTTCCCTCAATTTTCGAACACGCGCTTCGACAGTACGTAGCGAAGGGCGGCAGCGTGCTGATTTCGCTGGGCACCGCCGCGGCGCACAATGTGCGGATTCCGCTCTGGGACGGCGCTGTGAAAGACATACATGAGTATGCGCGTAGGGGCAATCCGGCCACCGTTGGCCAGATGGACTTCGGCTATCCCGTGCTTGCGCAAGAGCAACCGGGGCCCGATAACGGTGGATGGGCGGACGTGAAAGTCTTTTACGCTGCCGTGTTGGACGCGGGCCCGTCGCGCGTGGCGGCACGGCTCGCGGACGGCACACCGCTTCTGGTCGACAAGCAATTGGGCGAAGGGCACGTAGTGCTGCTCACTTCGGGCCTTGAAAATCTGACCAATGACCTGCCTCTTCATCCAGTGTTTGTTGCTTTCGTGGACCGCACGGCGCGATATCTGGCGGGCAGCGAACGGCTGAGTGGATCGAGGCTGGTGGATTCGTTCTTCCAACTGCGTTCTGCCGGTGAACCGCTTGGTGTAGCAACGAGCATCGAAGTAATTGATCCGGATGGTCGAAGGCCGCTTTCGCTGACCGAAGCGCGCACCGTGCAATCGTTCCGCCTGGAACGCGCGGGATTCTATCAGATTCGTTTTACCAACGGACGCGACGCGGTCATCGCCGTCAATCCTGACCGGCGCGAATCGGATCTGGAACCATTGGCCGAAGATGTCCAGCAACTTTGGAGTGGAAGTTCCCAAGGCGCCGGATCCCAGATGGTCTCGGCAGCGCCGGTGGGAGCGACAGATCAGTCGATCAGCCTATGGTGGTACGTTATGCTGCTTGCGTTGCTGGTCGCTCTGGCAGAGGCGGCTTTTGCCAGCGGCTACATGGGCACGCCGCGGGAGGAAGTATGAGCTACCACAGCGAGCTCAGTTCATATATTGCGAAACTGCAGAAAAGGTTGCGCCTGGGCGCGTGGCTGCGCGGCGCAGCCATCTTTGCCGGGGCCGCGCTCATTGTCACTGTCTTGCTGGTGCTGCTGCTGAACCGTTTTGCTTTTCCAGCGCATGCTGTCACTGCGGCACGACTGACCATGTTCGTTGCACTTGCCGCGGTCGCAGTGTTCGGCATCGCTGTCCCCTTGGTTCGGGTGACCAGAGAGTGGGCGGTGCGCAAGGCCGAAGCCGCGAATCCTGCCTTGGAGCAGCGATTGACGACATTTCAGGAGCGCGCAAGCAAGAGCGACGATCCATTCCTCGAACTATTAGCGGCCGATACGCTGGTTCGCACGCGGGAAACACAACCATCTTCGCTGGTTCCGGCTAACCTTCTATTTGCTCTGGGCGGCGCAGGGTTATCTTCTATGGCCGTGCTGGTGTGGATGATTGCCGCTGGCCCGGGCTATCTCGGCTATGGAGCTTCTCTCCTTTGGACGAAGCCGAACGCGGCTCCCCTGTATGCAATCGCAGTCACTCCGGGCAACGTCACCGTGCGGCGGAACAGCGATCAGCTGATCACTGCGCGTGTCACCCGCTTACGACCGGGCAAGGCACAACTCTTCGCGCGTTATCAGAACTCCAAGGTTTGGGAACCCGCTGCAATGCAGGCCGCACCCGACTCCGGCGGGGGCGCAAACTACCAATTCGTTTTCGCGGGCCTGCCGGAAAACGTCGAGTATTACGTAACCGCCGGCCCACTCGTCTCTTCACACTTCAAACTGCGCGTGGTGGATCTTCCGTCCGTTAAGGACATCCGCGTCACGTATCACTATCCGGTGTGGACGGGGATGAAGCCCGCGATCGAGGAAAATTCCGGTGATTTGCGCGCAATCGAAGGGACAGACGCCGCCATTGAAGTAAAGATGGATCGCCCGTTGAAGGATGGCCAACTCACGTTGGACAACGGCCAGGTCATTCCTCTTACGGGCGGCGCGGGCAATACGTACAAGGGCTCGATCCATTTGGAGAAGGACGGTGCGTACCATTTGGCGGAGACGGGCGAAGGACAGCAGGTGCGGCTCTCGGAAGACTACTTCATCGCAATAGACAAGGCTTTGCCGCCGGAGATCGCGATCGACCGTCCTGGTGGCGACTACCGGGCCAGCCCCATCGAGGAAGTCACCATGGGCGTGAAGGCCGCTGACCAGTTCGGCCTGCATGAAGTTCACCTCCACTATTCCGTGAATGGCGGGCCGAACCGCGATGTGAATTTGCTCAAAACGCCCGGTGCAAAAAGCGCTGAGGGCTCCTATATGCTTCCGCTGGAGGACTATAAGCTGGTGCCCGGTGATCTGGTAAGCCTCTACGCTACTGCTAGGGATGGCCACAGTGAAGCGCGCACCGACATTGCGTTCATTCAAATCGAACCCTTTGAGCGCGAATTTTCGCAGTCGCAACAAAACGGCGGCGGTGCCGGCGGAGGCGGGGAAGCGAACAACCAGACGGAAATTTCGAAGCGCGAAAAGGAACTGATCGCCGCTACCTGGAAGCAGCAAAATGACAACACCGCCACTCCCAAAGACGCGGCGGCAGCCGGACAGTTCCTCTCTGACGCGCAAGAGAAGCTCCGCGATCAGGTCGCGGCGCTCTCGATCCGCATGCAGAGTCGTGATATCTCCGAGGCCAACGAGGAATTCACCGATTTCGATAAGGACATGCAGGATGCCGCCGCGGCCATGGCGCCTTCGGCCGAAAAGTTGAAGGGTATGAAGTGGAAGGATGCGATTCCATTGGAGCAGAAAGCGCTTCAGGCTTTGCTCCGAGCCGAGGCGAGTTTCCGGAAAATCGAGGTTGCCTTTGCTCAACAGGGAGGCGCTGGAGGAAGAGGCGGCAATGCGGGCCGCGACCTGGCGAGTCTCTTCGACCTGGAATTGGATACAGAAAAAAATCAGTACGAGACGGCACAAACCGTTTCTCCAGCTCAGCAGCATGAGAAAGAGGTGGAGGACGCGCTTGAAAAACTCGATGCGCTGGCCAAGCGCCAGGAAGATTTGGCCAACCAGCAACACAACCCTCAGCAGAGCTTTCAGGAGCGCTGGCAACAGGAAATGCTGCGGCGCGAAACAGAACAGTTGCAGCGCCAACTGGAACATTTGGCGCAAAACGGTCTGCAGGGCTCCAAAGGATCAGAGCAGGATTCGCAGCAGCAGAGTTCCTCTTCGCAGAATGGTTCGCAATCATCCCGCCAAAAGCCCGGTAGCCCATCTTCCCGATCGTCGGCAGGCGCACGCGGGGATCAGCGCATCGAGCAAGCGCTCAGACGTTTGCAACAAGCCACCGACGATATGAAGCGCAACGGCAACCCGCAACAGGACGCTGCCGGGCAGCAGGCCGCGGACCAGTTGCGCAAAGCGGCGAGTCTGCTGGCCGGCACGCAGCAGCAACTCGCCTCGGATAAGGTAGGCGCTTTCTCTCGCGAGGCCGACCGTTTGACGCAGGAGGAGCGCGCGCAAGCCGACCGGATCTACAAGTTTGCCGGCCAACAGCCCGATGCGACGAATCTGGACCCTATGTTGGGACGCCTTCACGAGCGCGATCGGCTGGCGAAGAACCGGCAGCAACTCTCTGATGACCTGTCAAACTTGCAGAGAAACGTCCGCGAAGCTGCGCGCGAACTGGCTTCGGCTCAACCAGGCGTCGCTCAAAAGTTGCGCGACGCGCTGACGCAGATGGATGAGTCCGATCTTGACAATCGCGTGCAAAGAACCGCCGACTGGTTGCGAAGGGGGATCAATCCGAATGCCAACGGCACGGAAAGCGAAATCGCGCAAGGTCTCGCGAAACTAAACCAGCAGCTCCAGCAGGCACAGCAACAGCTGGATCAGAGTGGCCCGCTACAGTGGGGTATAGACAAGGACCGCGAAACAACCGCGCTTGATCAGGTCGAGGGCTTGCGCAAACAGCTGGAAGCGATGGCCCCCTTGCAAGACGGGCAGCGCGGCGGACAGCAGGGACAGAATCGCGCCGGCCAGAGCGGAGATGTCCGTAACGGCGGCGGCCACAATTCAGATGGCACCCTGCGGAACAGCATTAATACCGGCAACAATCGCTATGGGCAGCCGCGCCAGCCAACTGCTTTCCCTGACACTTCCGGCAATCTCCCCGACACCGAACGCACCTTTCGGCAGAGCATGCATGCGTTGAACCAACTCCGGCAGATGGTCCGGGATGATCCGGAGGCTTCGAAAGACGTGGCGGAGCTAGCGCGCCAGATGCAGTTGCTCGATCCGAGCCGCTTTCCGGGTAATCCAGCCATGCTCGAGCAAATGCACCGTGAAGTGCTCAGCTCCGTCGACAGGCTGGAACTCCAATTACAACGGCATGCTGCCTCCACCCAGGCCCGCTCAGGAAAGTCTTCCGCTGTTCCGTCGGGCTATCAGGAATCCGTCGCCGAATATTACAAACGCCTCAGTAAGAATCCGTAGGGAGCCGGACATGAGACATTCCCACCGAGGCCTGATCAAACTCGCTTTGCCGCTCTGTTGCAGCTTCGGCCTTGTGTTTGCCATGTTTGCGCAGCGCCCGTTCCACCAATATCCATCGGTCGAATATGGTGAATCGACGCCGCTGCCGTCAGACTGGCAGCGCCCGGGTGAATGGGCTTTTGCGCGGCTCATGTACCCACCTGGTCCTAATGATGGTTATCGTGGCCGTTTCGACGGAGATTGGCGGCAAGGAATGTCATTATGGACGCAGGATGGGCCTCCGGCCGATCGCGCAATGGCCGCTGCTGTGCGCCGCCTCACACGTATCGATGCGCGATCTGTGGAACAGGACGTGAATCTCGATGATGACGACGAGGTCTACAATTGGCCGTGGCTTTACGCCGTCCAGGTGGGCGAATGGGGAATCACAGAGCACCAGGCGGATGTTTTGCGAGACTATCTGTTGCGCGGTGGTTTCCTGATGGCCGACGATTTTCACGGCGCCTACGAATGGCAGATGTTTGTCCAGCGCATGCGCATGGTTTTTCCTGATCGTCCGATCTTCGACATCCCGGATAACGACCCTATATTTCACACTCTGTTCGATCTCGATGACCGCTATCAGATTCCCGGCGAGGCGCACGTGCGCCGCGGCTACAAAGTGCCGGACTATCCCCAGGGCCCCAATGATGGAAAGGGAGCCCACTGGCGCGCCATCTATGACGACAAAGGCCGCATCATGGTCGCCATCTCCTTCAATTCAGACATTGGCGATTCCTGGGAATGGTCCGATCGCCCATCCTACCCGGAGCGCTTCTCCGCCCTCGGCATTCGCATCGGCGTCAATTATGTCGTCTATGCCATGACTCACTGACCCACGCCCATACCTTCGCAACCGAGTTTTCGACGATGTGGTAGTGAGACATGGTCCACCGACGTGTCCGGGTTGGACCCAGAAAAAGATGGTAGGCCCGTGGGGACTCGAACCCCAGACCAGACCTCTATGTGTCAAAGCGGCTCTATTATGTATGGTAGAGGTGTGGGGGGCTGTCTAAGTATGTGGAAATACGCCTGAGCCGGAACTCGTACAGGTGGGTGCGAAATTCCAGTTTGCTCCGGAAG
>Ga0074045_10002252_pt1 | contig 17944 bp, 15 predicted proteins | sample BogForMeECP23OM2_FD_94442 | JGI IMG/M metagenome (GOLD analysis project Ga0074045, IMG submission 94442) | Bog forest soil microbial communities from Calvert Island, British Columbia, Canada - Bog Forest MetaG ECP23OM2 | ecosystem: Environmental > Terrestrial > Soil > Wetlands ...
TATTTAACTGTTTCTACTCGTATATCTTTCGACAGCGGAATTTTTCGAGCCGTCACAGGGGAAAAAAGCGGCCTGTCAGCGGATCGGCAGAGGAACTTTAGGCTCGCAATTTTCGGCGCATTGGTGCGGCCGCGATCGCCGTCAAGCAGGCCTCGCCCTCATCCGTGCAACGTCGGAGTCGGGCTCGATCCGCCCCACAGGCCATAGGCGCCGACCAGGATCTCGTGCTCGGCGTTGTCAATCGCGCGGACCGCGAAGGCGGCGCAGTCTTCCTCGGGGCGAAACAAACCGCGATGGCTGCTCCCGAGGCTACCGACGAGGCCGGCGAGAGCGTAGCGAGGGCCAACGACAAAGCAACAGGGAACACGCAAGAGTTATGCCGCATAAGTGTTAGCTCTCTCTTGCCGCGTCTGGTGCTCACCAAATCGGCAAGTTCCTCGACCGTGCTGGCGCGAACCGCCGTTAGCTTTGCGCGTTTGCGAACCTGACGTGCAGAGATTACCGTGTTTTAGCGGCGGCACCGCAATTTCTGGGGGGTTTTCCTTGGCTCAGCCAATTCCAGAAAATGTCCCACGGCTTAGGCTTACGCGTGGCTGGCCCAGCGCCGGCGGGATCATCTCGGATTGCCGAGCCCGGCGCCGTTGCTCGCAGGGGAGTTCGAATGAGTACCTGGTTTACGAATAGAGGTCAGGTCATTCAAGTAATAATCGGTGTGATCGCGTTGATATTCGCAGGCATTAACGCTTGGCCGAACATGAGGGGTAACGAGTCATTTTCGACGGGATCTATTGTTTTTTATTTGCTAATAGGATTGGTGATTTTTCAGTGATACGCGCAGCACAGTTCACCCCTCCGGTACCTGAACGTTCTTTGTCACCGGTGAACCCTGGCCTCTCAATAGTACCGGCTCCCGAAACAGCCACTGGATTTCAAATTACATCTCCAGCGCCTCTAGCAGATCTCCGAGACAAACAACCCCACGGGCCGAAGATGTTTAACTATGAGGTGCGAGGTAGATTAAATCAACTTCCCGCGGATCACGAGATTTGGCTTCTAACTGAAGAGCGCTCTGGAGAAGTTCGGCCGCATGGTTTCTATGCGGTACAGTTCGATCCGCAAAACGGTGAATGGCTCGGACGTATCGCTTCAAGCCCAGGCCAGCCAATCAAAATCGTCGCAGTCGTTACGCCGCCAGCATCGCAAGATTTCTTCAAATACTACCAAAGGGTGGGGCGTAAAACGGATTTCGAAGCATTAATCCGCGTTCCTCCTGACTGCAAAAACAGGGTTTCGGTCCAGGCGCGGGCGCCATAAAGCGCACGGGCGCAATCAGAGGTGCGCTAGCGGGGTAATCGTGGCCACTGAAGCGCCGCGATTGGGATACCGTGACCGTCGACAGCGCTGGCAAGATTGCGGACCCGGAAGGCGTTGCCGCCAAGCTAGTCGACGATCGCGGGTTTGCCGTCGAGTACCGCGACCACCGGGAGGCAATCGCGGTGATCAGAACGGCAGCCGGCATCCGCTAACGGGGCTGTCTTCAAATCCCATCCGAAAATGGCTCCCGAGATTGGCGGAAATGCTGGTCTCGGGAGCGGCATTTTCGGATGTCCCACAACGACCGCTTTTTGGGGACCTGAGACGACGCCATCTTCGTATCGAATGACGTTGCGAAATGCCAAACAATCATCTGTATGAACGATTAGCCAGTATCCAATCGATCCTCCGGAGAGTGCACCAAGCGCCGCGGCTCAGGGAACCAAAGCCGCCGTAATAATCGAACAACAACGAAATTCGCGGCTGGCTCATCAGGCCGCGAGTCCCGCCCGCCGTCGGGGGCAGTGCATCAATTCAAGATGGACACCAAAGATGAGATGGGCGACCATCTTATCATTGGCGACACGAGGGCGAGCCGATGATCACCCCCGAACAGAATGCGCTGATGACGACGCGGGGCGGGCTGGGCACCCCGGCCGGCAAGCTGCTGCGGATGTATTGGCAGCCGGCCGCCCTGGTCGACGAGCTCCGGGGGCCGCGTCCGGCGAAACCCGTCCGGTTGCTCGGCGAGGATCTCGTGCTCTTCCGCGATGCGCAGGGGCAGTACGCCTTGATCCAGCGCCATTGTCCGCATCGCCGCGCCGATTTGGCCTATGGCAGGCTGGAACCCGGCGGGCTGCGCTGCCTGTTCCACGGCTGGCTGTTCGACGCGCGGGGACAATGCCTCGAAATGCCGGCCGAGCCCGCCGGCAGCACGCTCTGCCGCGAGGTTCGCGCCCGCACCTATCCCGTGCTCGAGCGCAGCGGCATCCTGTTCGCCTATCTCGGCGAAGCCGCACCGCCTTCCTTCCCCGAATTCGACTGCTTCGTCGCGCCGGATAGCCACACCTTCGCGTTCAAGGGTCTGATCGAGTGCAACTGGCTGCAGGCGCTCGAGGTCGGCATCGATCCGGCGCACGCCTCGTTCCTGCACCGCTTCTTCGAGGACGAGGACCCCTCGGCGAGCTATGGCAGGCAGTTCCGCGCCGCATCGGCCGATTCCGAAATGCCGATGACGCGGCTGCTGCGCGAATTCGATCGCCCGCTCATCGACGTAGAGCGGACCGAGTTCGGCCTGCGCATCTTCGCGCTGCGCGAGCTGGGCCAGGGCAGCATGCATATCCGCGTCACCAACCTGGTGTTCCCCCAGGCCTTCGCGATCCCGCTGAGCGGCGAGATGACGATCACGCAATGGCATGTGCCGGTGGATGACGAGAGCTGTTACTGGTACGCGATATTCACCAGCTTCGGCGAGCCGGTGAACAAGACCGAGATGCGCAACCAGCGGCTCGAACTGTACGAGCTGCCTGACTACAAGCCGCGGATCAATCGCCGCAACGACTATGGCTACAATCCTGCCGAGCAGCAGAGCCGGACCTACAGCGGCATGGGCCTCGACATCAACGTGCACGACCAATGGGCCGTCGAATCGCAGGGCCGCATCCACGACCGCACGCGCGAGTATCTGGCGAGCACGGACAAGGCGATCGTCGCCTACCGCCGGCTGTTGCTGAGGGCGATCGAGCAGGCAGGGCGGGGCGAGCGCCCGCTGATGGTGCTCGACGAGACCGAGGCGCGGCAGATGCTGGGCCCGGTCGCGGTCGACGCCATCGGCCCGAGCGAGGCGTGGCAGAGCTATTGGCGCGAGAACGACCGGCGGCGCCGGCAAGCCTCGGCCTGGGCCGCCGACCGACCCGTGCCATGACCGGCTTCGTCGAGCGCCACGGCCTGTGGTCCGACGAGCAGCGCCGGGCTGCGGTCGAAGTCGCGCGGCAAGCCGAGACGCTCGGCGTCGTGCGTTTGTCGTTTCCCGATCAGCATGGCGTGCTGCGCGGCAAGACGATCGTTGCCGCCGAACTCGACGGCGCGTTCCGGAACGGGTACACGGCGCCATCGAGCCTGCTCGCCAAGGATACCTCGCACCGCACCGTATTCCCGGTCTTCACCCGCGGCGGCGGCTTCGACATGCCCGAGATGGAGGGCGCCGCGGATCTGCTGCTGGTGCCGGATCCGTCGAGCTTCAAGGTGCTGCCCTGGGCGCCGCACAGCGGCTGGCTGCTGTGCGACCTCTACTTCGCCGCCGGCCGGGTGATGCCGTTCGGCACCCGCCAGCTCTGCCGCCGCGTGCTCGAGGACCTCAACCGGCGTGACTTCGATTACATCGCCGGCCTCGAAGTCGAATGCCACATTTTCAAGATTCAGGACCGAGACCTCGCAGCCGCCGATGCGGGACAGCCGGGGACTCCGCCCGAGGTCAGCCTGCTGACCACCGGTTACCAGCTCTTGAGCGAAGCGCGCTACGACAGGTATGACGAGGTCTTCGAGATCCTTCGGCAACCCATCGAAGCGCTCGGGTTGCCACTGCGCTCGCTCGAGGTGGAGTTCGGGCCGAGCCAAGTCGAGTTCACGTTCCGACCCGGTAGCAATCTCGAACCCGCCGACACGATGGTGCTGTTTCGCAGCGCGGTAAAGCAGATCTGCCGAAGGCACGGCTATCACGCCGGCTTCATGTGCCGCCCGAGGCTGGCGAACATCTTCTCCAGCGGCTGGCACCTGCATCAGAGCCTGCGCTCGCACAAGAGCGGCGCGAACGCCTTTGTGCCGGAGGGCGCGGCAGAGCCGCTTTCGCCGCTCGGCCGCCACTTCCTGGCGGGGCTGCTGCGGCACGCGCGGGCCAGTGCGGCCTTTGCGACGCCGACGATCAACGGCTATCGGCGCTATCGCCCCTACACGCTGGCGCCCGATCGGGCGATCTGGGGCCGCGACAATCGCGGCGTCATGGTGCGCGTGCTCGGCGGGCCCGGCGATCCGGCAACCCGCGTGGAGAACCGGATCGGCGAGCCGGCAGCCAACCCTTATCTCTACATCGCTTCGCAGATCGCGCTCGGGCTCGACGGCGTCGACGGCGCGCTCGATCCGGGGCCGTCGGCCGACACCCCCTACGAGACCGCTGCACCCACCCTGCCGCGGTCTCTCGGCGAGGCACTCCAGGCGCTGAAGGGGAACGAGCCGCTGCGCCATGCCTTCGGAGCCGGTTTCGTCGACTATTTCGTCCACATCAAGGAGGCAGAACTGGCGCGCGTCGAACAGGAGGTCAGCGAGTGGGAACACCGGGAGTATTTCGACCTGTTTTAGCGCCCGACTCTCGTGTCCATGGATCTCGCGCGCCCCGCCCCGCTGCGGCAAACCACCTCTCGGCGGGCGAGCTCGAATGGCGCCGCGCCCGTTGTAAACCCTCACCCACCCGGCCCTTGCGGGCTGGGTCCCCCCTTCTCCCGCACTGCGGGAGAGGGGCTTTGAGAACGTAGTGCCTGTTCCTTCGAGCCCCTCTCCTGCATTGCGGGAGAGAGTGCCGAGCGAAGCGAGGCGGGTGAGGGTTTTCCGGCACCAAGTGTTAGGTTCGTACCACTAGGTTCCGAACTCACGTGCCCGGGGAGTTCCCGCCCGCACCCAGGATTGCGCGCCCCGGTTGCCCGGGTGCTTTGCACCGATTATGATTGCCATTGCTTAGAACCCCGGGCATCGGGGACGAAAGGATCATTCGGGAGGGACCCTACCATGGCAGCCGTCGAGATCCCGATCAGTAGATTGTCGGAGACGGATCATCGTGCGCAATTGCGCCGCGCGCTGATCGCCAGCACAGTCGGCACGACGATCGAATGGTACGATTTCCTGCTCTATGGCCAGGTAACGGGGCTGGTCTTCGGCAAACTTTTCTTCCCTCAATCGGATCCGATCGTCGGCGTGCTGCAGGCGTTCGCCGTCTTTTTTGTCGGATTTCTCGGCCGACCCATCGGGGCGGCGATATTCGGCCATTGGGGCGACCGCGTCGGGCGCAAGGCAACCTTGATTGCGACATTGCTGGTGACCGGCCTTGCGACTATGGCCGTCGGTCTCGTGCCGACCTATGAGAGCATCGGCATTTGGGGGGCTGTCCTCTTGGTGATCATCCGCCTGATCCAGGGGATCGGGGTCGGCGGCGAATGGGGCGGCTCGGTATTGCTGGCGATGGAATGGGCGCGAACCAACAAAAATCGCGGTTTCCTCGCTGCCTGGCCACAGTTTGGCGGGCCGGCCGGACTGTTCCTGGCGAACCTGGCGGTGCTGTTCTTCAGCTGGTTTTCTGGTGACCAGTTCCTGGTTTGGGGATGGCGGATTCCGTTCCTTCTCAGCATTGTCATGGTCGGGATCGGTCTGTGGATCCGGCTCGGCATCACCGAGACCCCGGTCTTCCAGAAGGTGCTCGACGAAGAGCGCGTCGAACGCGTGCCGGTCTTGGAAGTGCTCAAGCGTCAGCCGAAGCAGGTCGCGCTGACTGCGCTGCTGCGGATGCCGGAGCAGGCGCCGGGCTATATCGTCGGCACCTTCATCTTCACCTACGCCACGACGGTGCTCGGCGCCCCGCGCAATTTTGTGTTGATGGCTGTCCTCGTTCAGGCCGTCCTCGGATTTATCTGGGTGCCGCTCGCCGGGCATCTGTCCGACCGCATCGGCCGCAAGCGCATGTATATAATCGGGTCGGTCTTGGTCGGGATCTTCGGCTTCATCTATTTCGGGCTGCTCGACACGAGGGTACCGAGTTTGATGTTTATCGCCATCGCGATGTCGTTGCTTCCGATGATGACGTGTTATGGTCCCCAGGCGGCGATGATCGCCGAAAGCTTCACGCCACGGCTGCGCTATAGCGGCGCATCGCTCGGCTACCAACTTGCCTCGATTATCGCCGGTGGCCCGTCGCCGTTTATCGCGACAGCGCTGTTTGCCACCTTTAATTCGAGCTTTCCGATCGCCCTTTATATCCTTCTTTGCGGGATCCTCGGCATCGTCGCGACGTCGCTGCTGACGGATTACACCAACAAGGACATCTCGGACGAATACGACAGGATCCAGCCTGCCCCGGCGAGCCTGGATTAGGCGCGCAACAGGCTTCCCTAGGGAGGAAAGCGGATGATCACAACCGGAATCGCTGTAAGCCAGCTGTCCGAAGCTGATCATAGCCGGCAACTGCGCCGTGCGGTCGTCGCCAGCACTGTTGGGACAATAATCGAAGCGTATGATTTCCTGCTCTATGTAATCGTTGCCCCGCTGGTCTTCGCGAAATTGTATTTCCCGTCATCCGAGCCGCTCGCCGGGATCTTGCAGGCTTTCGGCATTTACGCCGTCGGCTTTGTCGCCCGCCCGGTCGGCGCGGCGCTGTTCGGCCATTACGGCGATCGCATCGGCCGCAAGGTGACGCTGATCTCGACCCTCCTATTGACCGGCCTGTCGACTTTCGCCGTCGGCTTTATCCCGGGCTACGCGTCGATCGGCATCTGGGGCGCGGTGATCCTGACCGCCGTCCGCTTCATCCAGGGTCTCGGTATCGGCGGCGAGTGGGGTGGTGCCACCTTAATGGCTATGGAATGGGCGAGAACCAACGCCCATCGCGGTTTCATCACCTCCTTGCCGCAATGGGGCGGTCCGGCGGGATTGTTCTTCGCCAATCTCGCGGTGTTAGCTTGCAGCGCGATTTCGGGTGATCAGTTTCTCACATGGGGATGGCGCGTCCCGTTCTGGCTCTCGATCGTGATGGTCGGGGTTGGGCTTTATATCCGCCTCGGGATTCTCGAGACCCCGGTGTTTCGTCGAATTCTTGAGGAGCGCCGCGTCGAGCGTACGCCGGTCATCGAAGTGATCAAACGCCAGCCCAAGCAGATCGTCCTGTCCGCGCTGTGCCGGATGGCGGAACAAGGCCCGTTCTATGTCTATGCCGCCTTTGTTTTCGTCTATGGAACAAAGGTGTCCGGTGCTTCGCGTGACTTCCTGCTCACCGCCATTTTGGTCGCGACCGCCATGTCCGGCGTAACGACTCCGCTGGCCGGGCACCTTTCGGATCGTATCGGCCGCAAGCGGATGTACCTGATCGGCGCGGTCACGACCGGGGTGTTCGCTTTCATCTATTTCGCGATGATGAACACCATGGTCCCCGGGCTGATCTTTCTTGCGATTGTGCTGTCCTTTGTCCCGCACGACATGATGTACGGCCCGCAGGCGGCGTTGATCGCCGAATGCTTTACGCCGCGACTGCGCTACAGCGGCGCTTCGTTGGGCTATCATTTGTCGTCCGTCATCGCCGGCGGGCCGGCACCACTGATCGCAACGGCGCTGTTCGCTGCGACCGGATCTGGCTATGCGGTCGCGCTCTACATTCTGTTCTGCGCAATCGTCAGCATTACCGCCACAGCCTTCTTGCCGGACTACACCAACCGCGACATCTCGCAAGAGCACGGCATGGCTGATCTTCTTGGCAGAGCGGCGGAGGGATAGCGTCGGCGCCGAGGGATCGACCATAGGTTGGCCGAGGATTTCGCCATAGAATGAGTCTCCGATAGGGCCAAATCGGCTGCCGCGGCCGATCCGAGCTGGATGAGGAGATTCGCATGCGCATTGCGGTGGTCGGCACCGGCGGCATCGGCGGGCCCTATGGCGCCTCGCTCGCCAAGGCCGGAGCAGACGTGACCTTCGTCGCGCGCGGCGCGCATCTCGCGGCGATCCGCGAAAACGGATTGCGGGTCGAGGGAGACCGCGGCGAGACCCATATCAGGCCAGCGCGGGCAACCGATGACATCGCCAGCATCGGCCCTGTCGATTTCGTGTTGTTCTGCGTCAAATTGTGGGACGTCGAGAGTGTGGGCGGCCAGCTCCGCGCGCTCGTCGGGCCAGAGACCGCGGTGGTGCCATTGCAGAACGGCGTCGACGCGGCCGAACGATTGATCCCGATCCTCGGACAGGAGGCGGTGATGGGCGGCGTCGCCTTCGTCACGGGTACGATTGTCGCACCCGGTATCATCCGCCAGACCGGCGACTATCAGAGCATGACCTTTGGCGAGCGCGACGGGCGGTTCAGCGAGCGCGGTCAACGCCTGCGTGAGCTGTGCGAGGCTGCCGGCTTCGAGGGAGTGTTAAGCCCGGACATCAGGGTTCCGCTTTGGGAGAAGTTCATCCTGATTGTGCCGTCCGCCGGTCTCAACGCGCTGACCCGGGTGCCGCTCGGCAGGTGGCGCGAGCACCCCGAACTCGCGACCCTCTACGAGGCGTCCTTACGCGAAACCGTCGCCGTCGGCCTCGCCGAGGGTGTCGGACTGCCGCCCGACTGCATAGACAAAGGAATGGCGCTGATGCGGTCGATGCCGGCGCATCACATGACGTCGATGGGAAACGATTTGAACCGCGGCAACCGGCTCGAACTGCCCTGGTTCGCCGGCAAGGTTGTCGAGCTCGCCCGCCGCCACGGCATCCCGACGCCGGTCAACGGTTTTATCTATGCGGCGCTGAAGCCGCATATCAACGGGGCGCCCGCCTCTGGTTCAGCATGACGACGGGTCAACGCAACCTCGCGCCGGAGCGGCTCCAGCCTGGGAATGCCGCCGGAGTGTCGATCCCTTACGCGGTCGAGGATCGGTTGCCGGACGGCGCGCACGAGCATGTCTCTCCCGAGGCTGCAGGACGGCCGGGATAACGGCTCGGATCGAACTCTCGTCAGTCAGCAGAGCGAGAAGCGTCGTCCAGATTCACCCCGACAGTTTGATATTCTGATTCCCGGTCAAGGAAATGGGTCGGGTCGAATCGCTTCTTCAGTGCCATCAGCCGTTCGTAGTTTGGCCCATAGGCGTCGCGCCCGCATCCTCCATCGCGTTCACATATACCGCACGCTCGACAAAGGGCTCCATCGCATCCCAGCACTCTTGACCCACCGAACGATCTTGGTGGCATCTGCGGGATCGTCCGTCGCCGGATGGATGTAAAGATTGTAGCGGTCATAGCGGTGGGGAAACTCCGTGTTGTCGAAGGCCGTCTTCTATTTTGCCCACATACCCGATGATCCGCGGCAAGACATCATCGACGCGTTTGGAGAATGGATTCGATCGGTGCGGTGAGGCCGTATCCTCCAGGTTGATCGCCATAGATTCGTGTTTCTATCGTGTCGTCACGCGGCCGCGTCAAATCGAACCGCAATCTCGTCGCGCCGGGCCGCGTTGACAGGGTTCGGAGGTGTCACTATGGTGCGCCGCGCTTCGGCGATAATACCGCCGGTGCGAGCATTGATGGTTGCGCTTCCCTGAATGAGCGAAGGCGGGCCGCGGGATCCTCTGGCGCGGCTTGGCGAAGAGATCGACAAGGCGCGGGCGGAGCGCGTCCGGACGCAGCCCGTGGTTCAGGACCGCTCGGTTCTGCAGCAGGGGCTGGGCCTTGGCTTTCGCATCGGCATTGAGCTCGTCGTCGCGATTGTCGTCGCGACCGGCCTGGGCTGGGCGATCGATCGCTGGCTCGGCACGCGGCCCTGGGGGATGATCGTGCTGTTCTTTCTGGGTGTCGCTGCCGGTATGCTGAACGTTTATCGTGCGGTCACCGGCATCAGCGGGCCCGTGGGCTACCGCAGGGGAGATCAGGCCGACGCCGGCTCGAAAAGCCGGTGGGACGACGAGGACTGCTGATTTGGCAATCGAAATCCGACCCCTCGAGCAATTCAAGATCGAGCCGCTGATTCCGCTCCACATCGGCGGCCTCGACGTCTCCTATACCAATTCGGCCTTGCTGATGACGATTGCGGTGGTGCTGATCACCGCGCTCCTCGGGCTCGGCACGCGCCAACGCGCGCTCGTCCCCGGGCGATGGCAGTCGGTCGCGGAGATGAGCTACGAGTTCGTTGCCGATATGGTCGACACCAATGTCGGGCATGGCGGGCGGGAATTCTTTCCATTCGTGTTCACGCTTTTCATGTTCATTCTGTTCGCCAACTTTTTGGGGCTAATCCCATACAGCTACACCGTTACCAGCCAGATCGTCGTCACCTTCGCGCTCGCCGCGGTGGTGTTCATCGGCGTGACGATTGTCGGCATCGTCCGGCACGGATTTCACTTTCTCCGACTGTTCGTCCCGCAGGGGGTGCCGGTGGCGCTGCTGCTGCTGCTCGTGCCGATCGAGCTGTTGTCCTATTGCATCCGCCCGTTCACCTTATCGATTCGGCTGTTCGCCAACATGCTGGCGGGGCACACGATGCTGGCGATTTTTGCCGGCTTCGCCGCGAGCATCGGCCTCCTCGGCATCTTCCCATTGGCGATCAACGTTCTGCTAGTCGCCCTCGAGGTGCTCGTCGCCGCGCTGCAGGCCTATGTTTTCGCCATCCTGACCTGTCTCTATCTGAGCGACGCAATCAACCTGCACTGAGCCGCTTCCCTAACCCTAGAACCCACGGAAAATCAGATGGATCTCGCTGCCGCCAAAATGATCGGAGCCGGCCTCGCTTGCATTGCCCTTGTCGGCGCTGGTATCGGCATCGGCAATGTGTTCGCGGCGCTGATCAGCTCGGTTGCCCGCAATCCCGCGGCGCAGGGGCAGGTCCAGCCCTTTGCGTTTCTCGGCTTCGCATTGGCCGAAGCCACCGGCCTCTTTGGCCTCGCGATCGCCTTCCTGATCCTCTTCGTCTTCTGATAACCCACGACAGGGCGATCGGTCATGCCGCAGCTCGACGTGTCGACCTTTGCGCCGCAGCTCGTCTGGCTGGCGATCACCTTTGTCGTGCTCTACCTGCTGATGGCAAAGCTCGGGCTACCGCGGGTCAATGCGATCATCGAGGCGCGGCGCAAGCGGCTCGATGACGACCTCGCTCGTGCATCTGAAATGAAGGCGGAGGCCGAGGCGGCCATTGCCGCCTATCAGAAGACGATGGCCGAAGCCCGCGCGGAGGCGCAGGCAACCATCAAGGAGCGCACCGAGCGGTTTGCCGCCGAAGCAGCCGAACGCCAGCGGCAACTCGCCCAGGCGCTCGCCCAGCAGACGAAGGCGGCCGAGCAGGAGATTGCGGCGGCAAAAGAGCGCGCATTCTCGGAGATCCGTAATGTCGCCGTCGACGTCGCGCGTTCGGTTACCGAGAAGCTGACCGGCTCAGCCCCCGATGAGGCAAAAATAATCCCGGCGGTCGACCGGGCGATGGCGGAGCGCGCGGGCTGACGATGCACCTCTTTGGCGAGCCCGAGTTCTGGGTACTCCTCGCTGTCGTGGTGTTTGTCGTCGGCGTCTGGAAGCCCGCACGCAGAGCAGTCCTCGGCGCGCTCGACGCCCGCGCCGTACGTATCCGGGACGAGCTCGAAACCGGGCGAAGACTTCGCGAGGAAGCGCAACAGGCGCTCGCCGGGTACCAGAAGCAGCAGCATGAGGCGGCGGCCGAGGCCGAGGCGATCATCGCCCATGCCAGGGAGGAAGCGGAGCGCATCGCCGCCCAAGCAGCGCGCAATCTCGAGGAGACATTAGAGCGGCGCCAGCGCTTGGCAGAGGAGCGCATCGCGCAGGAGGAGGCCAAGGCGGTCGCCGAGATCCGCGCCTTAACCGTGGATGTTGCGATTTCGGCCGCTCGTCAGGTCATCGTCACAGAGCTCGACGAACAGCGCAGCGCCGCACTAATCGACACGGCGATCGACGCGCTGCCACAGCAGCTACAGTAAATTCAGTCCAGCGACCGGAAGAATTCGCGCACCTCGTGGGCGAGCGCTTCGGGCTGCTCTAGCGCAGCAAAATGACCGCCGCGCGGCATGACCGTCCAGCGCCGGATGTCGCTGTAGGTCCGGGCCGCGAGCGACCGGGGCGCGCGGAGGATCTCGCGCGGAAACTCGGCATATCCGGTCGGAACGTCGATGGTCCGTCCTTCGGGAATAGGCCACGGTCGGTGCATGCGGGCGTAATAGGGCCAGAACGAAGAGCCGATCGCCCCGGTGAACCAGTAGAAGCTGATATTCGCGAGCAGCCGGTCGCGCGTGAACGCCGATTCGACATCCCCGGCGCAGTCAGACCAGGCGCGGAACTTCTCGATGATCCATGCCGCGAGACCCGCGGGCGAATCTGTGAGGCCGAAGGCCAGGGTCTGCGGTCGCGTTCCCTGAATCCACTGATAGCCGGTTTCCTCTCTCAGCCACTGGGCCAACTCATCGGCATAGACCTTCTCTTGCGGCGTGGCATTGGCCGAAGCCTGCTGATCGCGCCGGACCGCCAGCAGGTTGACGTGGATGCCGATGAGCTTATCGGGATGGGCATAGCCGAGTCGTGCGGCGGTGATGGCGCCCCAATCGCCCCCCTGAACCGCAAAGCGGTCGTAACCGAGCGTGTCGTGCATCAGCTGGGCCACGCAGTCGGCGATCTCCTCGATACCAAAGCGAGGCTGCCCGGGTTTGAAGGACAGGCCATACCCGGGAAGGGATGGCGCCACGACGGTGAGCGCATCTTCCGGACTGCCGCCGAAGCGTGCCGGGTCGGTCAGGCGTGGGATCAGCTCGAGGAACTCGAAAACCGAACCCGGCCACCCGTGCAGCAGCAATAGCGGGCGTGGGGCCGGCCCCTTGCCGGGGACATGCAGGAAATGCAGGTCGATGCCGCAAAGCGGAGCCATGTATTGCGGAAAGGCGTTGAGCTGTCCCTCCTCCGCCCGCCAATCGAATGCGGTGCGCCAATATTCGACGAGCTGCTGCAGATAGCCGACATCGGTGCCGTAAGCCCAAGGCGCGCCGGGAGCCTGGTCAGGGTACCGCGTACGCGCCAACCGTTCGCGAAGATCGACAATCGACTCGTCGGAGACTTTGAGGGTGAATGCATTGGGTTGCGCGGCCATGCCTACCTCGTTTTCGATGCTGAACCATCGAGTCTTAGCGTAACGGGCGGTGGGGTCAAAACTGGTCGCTAGCGCCGGCACCTAGCTGCCGCTTGACGGCGTCGATATCGCCGATCACCCAAAGGCGGGTGATGCGGCTCTGTGCAATCGTAAAGAACGCGGCTCCGAGCCAGGTGATTACGCGCCCGGTCGCCGGGACGCCGAAGAGGACACCACGGTGGGTTCCGGTGAACGTCATCCGTGCCGCGGCCCGGGAGTGGGTCGTGATCAGGTCGTCGATGATGCAGCGATAATCCGCCAACGAAGCGTGGATCAAGCCCAAGTAATGCAGGAATTCCTGATGACCGTGCCACTCGGGGCCGAGGGAACCGCGAAAACTGAAGTGCGGATCAAGGATCTCGCGGGCCACCCCTGCGTCAGCGCGGTTCCAGACCTCCCAGTAGAAGCGCTCGACCAGCGTCTTCGGATTGACCGCCATGACCGACCTACTCGGCTGCGGCACTCTGCCGTCCAAGAACCAGCTGCGTCACGCCGACGAGATCGGCCTTGCCGGAGCCGAGGAGCGGCAGCTTGTCGACGATCACTACCTCGGCCGGAACGGCCAGGTCCGATGCGCCCTTCTCTTTGGCATAGGCCTGGAAGGCGGCGCGCGTCGCGCCCTTTTTCTCGGTGACAAGCACGAGGCGTTCGCCGCGACGCGGATCGGGCTCCGTGACGACAGCCGACTGGACGTCTGGCCACAACTCGGACGCCAGTGTCTCGACTGCTGCGAGCGAGATCATCTCGCCGCCGATCTTGGCGAAGCGCTTGGCGCGGCCCTTGATCGTGACGAAGCCGTCGCGGTCGATCGCGACGATGTCGCCGGTGTCGTGCCAGCCCTCTTCCGGCGGCAAAAGAACGCCGGGCTGATCGGTTTTTAGATAGCCGAGCATGACGTTGGGGCCGCGCACGTAGAGCCTTCCGCCTTCCTCGACGCCCTGTACCGGCTCGATCCTCGCTTCGATACCCGGCAGCAACCGCCCGACGGTGCCGAACCGGTTGAACATCGGCGTATTGAGAGCGAGTGCGGGTGCGGTTTCAGTGACCCCATAGCCTTCGAGAATGCGCAGGCCGAATTTTTCTGCCCACAGTCGACGCGTCGCCTCCTTGACCGGCTCGGCACCAGCGAGCACGTAGCGCACCGAGCGAAAATCATAGGGATGGGCCGCGCGCGCATAGCCCGCCAGAAACGTGTCGGTACCGAACAGGATCGTCGCGTTCGCACCATAAACCAGCTCCGGGACGACGCGATAATGCAGCGGCGAAGGATAGAGAAACACCGGAACCCCGGACACGAGCGGCAGAACCAGCCCGACGGTAAGCCCGAAGGCGTGGAACACTGGCAATGTGTTGAACACCTTGTCGGTGCGGCCAAAGTCGATGCGCGCCGCGGCCTGGGCTGCATTGCACAGCATGTTGCGATGTGTGAGCACGACACCCTTTGGCGTGCCTTCCGAGCCGGAGGTGAACAGGATCGCGGCCGGTTCGTCGGCGTTGCGCGGCACCAGAGCGCGGCGATAGCCGATCAGAGCGCGCATCTTGTCGGGGAGCGAGACCGTCTGGCGCAGATCCTCCAGATAGATGATACGGATTGTCTCGGTGAGCGAATCGACGAGCTTGTCGAGCCGGGCCCGCTCGACAAAGCCGCGCGAGGTGACAATCGTCTTCACCTCGGCGGCGGTGCAGGCGGCGCGAATGTTCGTCACACCCGCGGTGAAATTGATCATCGCCGGGACGCGTCCTGCCGACATCATGCCGAGCAAGGTCGCGGCCGCGCCATTGGCATTCGGCAGCATCACGCCGATCGCCTCGCCCTTGTCTGCAAGCGGCACGAACTTGCGGGCGAGCACGCGGGCGCCGACCAGAAGTTTCCTGTAGTTGAGCCTGCCGGTGACCGGGTCCTCGACCGCGATGCGGCGCCAGCCTTGGATCTTTGCCGCGTCCACCACGGCCTCGACGATCGTGCGGTCGGTCGGCGTCGTGCGGAAGATCAGGTCGGACATGATCTGGTAGAGCATCGCACCGGCCGCCTGGCGGCGCGCCTTGCCCTTCAACCCATCCTCGACGGCAAGGCGCACCGGCTCGAGCACAGTGACCGTGACCTTGGGGAAGAAGCGGCGGCGGACCTGCGCGCGGGTGAGGCGCGAGAAGATCGTAGCTTCGAGACCCTCGATGCGCACGGGCACGACCATCGCACCGGATTTCTCGGCGATCAGGGCGGCCCCGTCATAGACCTTCATCAGGCGGCCGGTGACCGTGATGCGCCCCTCCGGGAAGATCACCAATGTCTCGCCGTTCTTGACCGCCTGGATCAGCGTCCGCGTCGCGAGCGGCCGCGCCGGATCGAGCGGCATAGCGCGCGTCAACTTGATTAGGGGCTTCACCCACCAGCGCTGCGAGAATTCGCGATCGACCGCGAAGACGGGTTCCTTGGTCAGGATCGACAGCGCCACGGCGCCGTCGAGAAAGCTGACATGATTGAGCGCGATGATCGCATTGGCACCCGCCTTGTCGAGGTTTTCGAGGCCCCGAACCTCGAGCCGGTAGAATGCCCGCAGCAGGATCGACAGAAAGTCCTGGAAAGCGCTAGTCGGCATGGTCCTGGCGATCCACACGGCGGCCGCGACGCCAACGGCGGCGATGCCCAGGAACAGCATCGGGACGCCGATCCCGGCCCTCTGCAAGAGGGCCACGACGAGCGCCCCGCCGACCATGAAGGCAGCGTTGAGCACATTGACCGCGGCGACGATTCGGGCGCGCCGCTCGGGCGCGGCCCAGGCCTGGATGGCCGCGAAGGACGGCACGATCATCAAGCCTCCGGCCACCGCCAGAATGCCGAGGTCGATCGCAGCATGCCAAGCCACCGGCCGGGCGAAAAATGCCGACGGCGCCAAAGCCGTCGTCATGTCCGCCGCCGGAAGGCGCAACAGCGCGAGCCCGAGATCGAGCGAGAAGAGACCGATCAGCAACGCTCCGAAGGCGGTGGGCAACAGTACGATGCGTCCCGCCGAAAGCCACGAAGCGAGCCCGGAGCCGACACCGATAGCAACCGCGAAGACCGCGAGAAAAATCGTCACGACGGTTTCGGCGCCAGCAAGCGTGTGCATGACGAGCGCCGGCAGCAGCGACAGGACGACGGCACCGACCAGCCAAAAGATGCTGGTGACGACGGCACAGCGCCAGAGCCCGGTGTCCGACCACAATTCGCCGAGCAACCTGCCGGTCGATCCGAGAATGTTCGGATCGATCTTCAGATCCGGTGCTGCTCGCGCGGTCTTCGGGATGAACAAGCTCGCGCCCCAGCACAGCACAGCAAAGAGCATCATCGTGAGGGCGAGCGTGGCAGGATCGCCGCCCTCCTTCATCGCCACGCCGCCCGCGATCGTGCCGCCGAGGATCGCTAGAAACGTGGCGCCCTCGATCAGCGCGGTGCCCGCCGGCAGCTCCTCCCGCTTCAGATGATCGGGAAGGATGCCATATTTGATCGGCCCGAACAGCGCTCCGATCAGGCCGAACAGGAACAAGGCCACGAACAGCAACGGCAGCGAATTCAGCTGGAAACCGACGACGGCGATCGCCGCCGCACCGATTTCGACGAGCTTCAGCAGGCGCGCCACCGCCGCCTTGTCGAAACGATCGGCGAGCTCGCCGCCCGACGCCGACAGCAGAAAGAATGGCGCGATGAAGATGCCGCCCGCCACGGTCACCAGCGCCTCGCCCGACTGGCCGCCGATCTTGAACAGGATCAATAAGGCGAGCGCGTTCTTCAGGAAGTTGTCGTTGAAGGCGGAAAAGAACTGGCACCAGAACAGCGGCGCAAAGCGCCGGGACGCGAGAAGTGATTTCGACATCGGTCTCTCCAGGAAGGACGGGCGGCATCACCTGGGGTTCAAGGCTGTCCTTTGGCGACGTCCATCAGCAGGCGCTCGGTCTTGGCGTCTTCGAGCCGGTTGACCAGCTTGGCGGCTTCGTCGTTGTCGCGGATCGTCTTGGTCAACGTTATGCAGGACTGGATCAGCATGACGACGCCCATCGCGAGATAGCCTTTCATCGCGAGGTCGATCGGCATCAGGACGATGCCGCCGACGACCATGGCGAGTGCGGCGGCAAAGGAGACATAGGTGAACACGATCCACGATTGGCCGTGGTGAAGGACTGGGTTGTTCATCGTAGTGCTCCCGTGGTTAAGCGTGTCGAAACGAGATCAGGCGCCGGCCGCCGGCCTACCGCCGGAGGGGCGTTCTCTCAGCCGGGCGAGGACGTCGGCCGCATTGGGTTTCAGGCGGGGCCCGAAACCCTCGGCGGCGAGCTTCTCGGCGACGGCAATCGGGCCGGTCGCGGCGTCGAGCGCGTCGAATGCCGTCTCGGCAGCATCGGCCTCGACCTGACGCTCGCGCAGGCGGGAAAGTGTCGCCTCGGCTTCCGCGAGCATGCCCTCGAAGACCGGAGCGGCCTCGACGCGGCCGCGGCGCGCGACCCGGACCGCCTCCGCCGCGCGCGCGATCCGTCGCCCGCGCTCGAGCTGCGAGAAGCGCATCTGCTGCTGCAGGACATGGCCCTTCAGCTTGGCGATCTCGGCGGCAAACAGAGCGCGGGCGGTCGCCGAAGCATCGCGCTCGGCCTCGAGGGTTGCGATCGCCTCTGCGGCCTCTATTGCGAGATCGTCACGGCCGGCCTCGATCGCGGCAACGGCCCGCGTCTCGAGGTCTTCGATCCGGGCGCGGGTGGCGTCCA
>Ga0074045_10002254_pt1 | contig 17934 bp, 16 predicted proteins | sample BogForMeECP23OM2_FD_94442 | JGI IMG/M metagenome (GOLD analysis project Ga0074045, IMG submission 94442) | Bog forest soil microbial communities from Calvert Island, British Columbia, Canada - Bog Forest MetaG ECP23OM2 | ecosystem: Environmental > Terrestrial > Soil > Wetlands ...
CCCTTCGGCTTCGCTCAGGGCAGGCTCTTCGACTCCGTTGGTCTCGCGCTTTGCGCGCGACCGACTCCGCTCAGGATGACAGATTTTTTCAGGCGCGGGAAGATCAGAAGCAACAGCAAGGGCGAGAGCGGCGGACAGGAGTGTCCGCCCTACACATGCAACATCGCCGCCACCTGCGGCCGTGGCCCTCAGGGGCTAAAGCCCGTCTCTTGACTGCTCTTACGGCACGGCTGAAGCCGTGCCCTTCCAAGACAAAATCAAAACCGACAGCAAGGGCAAAGGCGGCGGGCGAGGGCGCCCGCCCTACACATGCTTTTGGTTGGCGGCTCTTTCTTGCAGGGCTATGGTTACTGCGCCCAGCATCTCGGCGGCGGGGGCGGGCTTGCCGGTCCAGATTTCAAACTGGCGGGCGGCTTGTTGTACGAACATTTCGATTCCGGGGATTACGGCTATTCCCTTGGCGCGCGCTACTTGCAGCAGGTGGGTTTCGACCGGGTCGTAGACCATGTCGAAAACTACTCGGGCTTGAATTTCGTCATCCTTGAGCGGGCAGTCGCGGGTGTTGCCCATGCCTACGGGAGTGGCGTTGATGATGACGTCGAAGGCGGTCTTGCGCAGGTCGGCGCGTTTTAGGGTGCGGGCTTTGGCCTGGCGCGCCAACTTCTGACCTTTGACTGAGGTGCGATTCAGGATCCAGACTTCGGCGCCTCGCTCTTTCAGTCCGAAGACGGCGGCTCGGGCCGCGCCTCCGGCGCCTAGCACCAGAACCTTTGCGCCGTCGATGGAGAGACGCTGTTCCAGTGGACGAAGCACGCCGGCTATGTCGGTATTGAATCCGTAGAGCTTGCCATCCTGAGCGCGAACAACCGTATTGCAGGCTCCGACCTTGGCGGTGTGCGCGTCGGTGTTGTCGAGATGCGGAACTATGGACTGCTTGTAGGGCATGGTGATGCTTAGGCCGTGCAGGGGAATGTCGCGGACGCAGTGGAGCAGATCCTTTAGCGTTTTGGCGTGGAGAGGAAGATAGACGGCGTTGACGTTCTCGCGGCGCAGGGCGGCGTTCATGATGATGGGCGAGAGGGAATGGGCTACGGGATCGCCGGCTACTCCGTAGACTCGGGTGGCGGCGTCGACTTGCTCGATGCGGTAGATGCTGCGCAGATCCTGCGTGGTGACCTGGCCGGGCGCGGTTCTTTGGTCGTCGCTGATTGCTCCGAAGGTGAAAGCGCTGCCGGCGCGGACGCCGAGCACGCGGCTGATGATGCCTTGCTCTCCCATGCACAAGCCGATGAGCACATGCTTGCCGCTTTGGGTTTGCAGGAACTTCATCATGGCTACGTTGTCGGAGAGCGTGGTGGCGGTGGAGACTACCTTGTAGAAGTCGGCTGGAATTCTCAGCATTTTCTCCAGCGTCTGATCGAGGTTGCGGGTGGCGTGGAAATCATGGAACGAGAGGATGAGCGCGGCGCGGCTGCGCAGGCGCGCAATCGCATCGGGCTTCGATTTCAGCGCGCTTTGGAGTTCCAGATCGACAATCGGACAACCGGCGGTGTGGGCCTTGCTTAGCACTTCCAGTTGAGAAGCCAGCGATCCTTTGAACTTGCCGCCATTGTCGGCGCGGCGGCAGGTGGCGATGGCGGTGATGTACTGGTGAGTTTCCAGAAAACGATGGATTTTGGGAAGCGCGGCCAGGGGCTGCTTCAGGTAATCCAAACGGAGCTCGATGAAGGGGTTATCGCGAGCCATGGATTCGGCTATGGCTAGCATGTCTTCTACGGTGTCGGCGCTCAGGGCGAGGCAGACCTTCGGCAGGCGCGAAGGGAGAAGACGGGGCGCGAGAGTAGAAGAAAAAGCCAAGGCCATTTGTTTTCAACAACGGCGCGATATTACAGGGGTGTAGCCGCAGATGCAACATAAGGTTGGCGGAAGGCCCAGAAAACACTTTGGGAGCGGGAGGGCCAAACACCCTCGTAACCTTGACCCCTACATGGGGGCTTGTTACTTTCTGGACGTAACCCTTGTCTTACGAAAGAGATAGCCGGGGCAGAGTTCGAGCTGTTGGGAGTCGGAGGTAAGATGAAGAAAACAGGATTGTTATTGCTACTGATGGTGACGGCGACCTTGGCGGTGGCCCAATCGACGGCCACGACGGCGAGCACTCCGGATGCGTCCGGTATTGTCACCACTACGGTTAATGTGCCCTTCGTTCGTTACCAGACACCTACCGCAGCTGACATTTACTGCGCAGGATTTATCAGCAAAGACCGCATCCCCGACGCCAACTACGTAAGCGGCGGCATGGAGACACCGGTCTCGACCAAGTTCAAACTTGGGGAACTGATCTACCTGGCGGGAAGCGGCTACCAGGCTGGACAACTGTATTCGATCGTCCGCGAACTGCGGGACGTCAACGAGTACGAGATTTTTCCGGGGCAGAAGAAAATACTGGCCGCCACGGGACATCCGTACGGGGAGATCGGAAGGGTGCGGGTGGTGGATACGCGCAACCACCAGGCTATCGCGCAGGTGGAATTCAGTTGTGATCCGATCAACCCGGGAGATGTCGCGATGCCTTTCGTGGAGAGACCTTCGGTCTCGTTCCGCGCGCCCGGACATTTCGACCGGTTCGCGCCCGCGAGTGGGAAGCTGAGCGGACGCGTCGTGCTGGGGAAAGACTTTGACAGCGTGCTGGGCACAGGCATGAAGCTCTATATGAACATGGGCTCGAACCAGGGCGTAAAGGTGGGAGACTATTTCCGGGTAGTACGCTCTTACAACGCCACCTTGCAAGATCCGGTGGACTCGCTCTCGTTCAAGACTGGGACTACCGAAGACACGCAGATGCGTCCGCCGACCTATGAGGCGGATCGCTTCACCAAGACCAAGGGGCCGAACATTCACGTAGGCGACTTGCCGCGGCGCGCCGTGGGAGAAGTGGTGGTTCTGAATGTAACCCCGACGGCATCGTCCGCCATGGTGGTGTTTGCGCTGGAAGATGTACACGCCGGCGACATGGTGGAGCTGGACGCGTCGGAATAAAGAACGAAATCATCGAATGGGAATGAGGGGAGAGCGAATCTCCCCTTTTTTTTTGTTGCCGGAAGATTGTGCCCGCGCTCAGGCAAACGGGGCAAGCCCCGTCTCTTCCAAAGAAAGACCTAGGCGGTTAGCGGAAGAAACGGATCTTCGGATTCCCAGGAATCATCGAGCCGGCTACTACCAGTACAACGATCACAATAACGAGTTCCATGTTGCCCTCACACCTGAATAGCCAGGGCACAGCTTACTTCGTCTTGCAGAGAAAACAAGAGTACTAAAGTAGGGGCGGAGGCCAAGAGTGGAATTGGGATTCGTTAAGAGGCTTCAACATTGGCGTCGCCGAAGACCTCGGCGGTGAAAGCCTCGAGGGTTGCGGCTTTGCGCCAGGCATCGCGGGGCAGGCCCGCTTTGCGGCAGGTCTGCTCCAGAAAGGTTTCGCGGTCCCAACCATATTCGACGGGAACCTGGGGCAGCAGCAGGCCGCGCCGACCACTATCGGAGATAACCAGGCCGTGACGCCCGACTTCGACGGCGTCGGGGTGAATGGGGAAGAGACGGGAGAGCACGCTCAGGGAAATCTCCAGCGCAGGAGCTTCTTCCTTCGTCACCGGCAAGAACCGGGAATCATCGAACGCAGCGGCGCGGGCGGTTTCGGCTACGGCGCGATACAGAGGCGCGATGGGCGCGGCGTAGCCGACGCATCCTCGAAGTTGGCGGTGGAGATCGCCGGGCAGATCGCCGGGCAGATAAAGAGTGGTGAAGACGCCGCGTGGCTCCGACAGCGCGGGTGAAGAAACCGGCTGGTCCGGAAAAGGGTGATGCTCCAGAGCGGAAAGAATCGACTGGTGGGCGATGCGGAGCAGGGTGCGGCGTTCGTCGAGAGAAAATTCCGGGGGGAGAAGGGCGGCGGGGCGTTCGGTCAGATTTTCAGACAGCTTGGACATCGCTTTTTCTCCGCCGGGAGAGGACGAAGCTCCGGCGCCGACGTTTTTCCGATTTGCGGTCGATCCGCGACCAGAAGGCCACGAAGTAGTCGAACGCGGAAACCAGCGAAAGCAGAACCATGAACCAGATGGCAACCCAGGCAATCCAGTGGACCGGGATAACGTAAATGCCGTACACGGGCCAATCGTGCCAGCGGCGAGCGAGAATCACGGCCACGACCGAGATTATCTGCACCAGCATCTTGAACTTTCCCAGTTCGCTGGCTTGAATGGTGAAACCTTCGGAAGCGGCAATGGAGCGTAGGCCGCTGACCAGAAACTCGCGCCCGATGATGACGACGGCCATCCAAGCGGGGACGAGCGCGGGATTGAACTGCACCAGGGTGATGAAGGCGGCGGCGATCAGCAACTTGTCGGCCAGCGGATCGAGCAGCATACCCATGGTGGTGATCTGGCCGCGTTTGCGTGCCAGATAACCGTCAATGCCGTCGGTGATCGAAGCCAGAATGAAAACCGCCGAGGCCAGGGCTTCTCTTTCTCCGGTCCGCTCGGTGGCGAAGCGTGGAGTGCACAGAATCCAGATGAGGAGCGGGATCGCCGCAATGCGGGTGAGCGTGATGTAATTAGGAAGATTCACGCAACGACTGAGCCAAGGCCGCGAGAGCGGCCTCTGTGATTATCCTCTACATCGGGGGGCAAGGCAACGGTGCGGCACCTATCTCTGCGCTTCTTTGTAGCCGGCGGCTTTGGCTTCGGCTTCGGTCATGAACTTTCCGGACTTGGTCTTGCCATACCAGCGTCCACTCTTGTGATAGACGCCACTGTCGGTATTGACCCAGACCTTGCCGCTGGCTTTAGCGGCGGCAATATCCTGACTGGACGGAGCGCCGGCCGCCGCCTTGGTGGCTGTCTTTGCGGCCGGAGTTGCGCTGGGACCGGCCTGAGCTGCGGGTTTGGCGGCGGAAGTGGTGCTGCTGGCCTGGGCCTTTGCCAAAGCAGGCGAAATGGCGACTGTGAGCATCAAGCAGAAAACTAGCATCCAGAGAGTGAGTTTGCGCTGGGAATGGTTCATATATCCTCGCGAGATTCTAGCAGGCTGCGGAAAAACAAATTTCCAAACAGAGCGCGTGACCTCAGCGGCTAAAGCCGACACTAAAGCAAGCCAGTTACCGCAGCGCTGAAGCGCTGCGCCACCCAAAATCAAGCGCAACGAGTTTTTCCGCAGCCTGCTAGGCATAGATTCCGCGCTGGCGGATGGTGTAGGCAACGCGGTCGATGGCCAGCATGTAGGCGGCGATGCGGTTGTTCACGGCATGAGTTTCGGAGTAGCGGACAACATCCGCGAACGCCTCATCCATGATCTCTTCCAGATGCTCATTGACCACCGATTCCTTCCAGAAGTAGCCCTGGCGGTCCTGCACCCACTCGAAGTAGGAAGTGGTGACACCGCCGGCGTTGGCCAGGATGTCTGGAATCACGAAGACTTTTTTCTCGGAAAGGATATCGTCGGCGGCGGCGGTGGTGGGGCCATTTGCGCCTTCGGCCAGGATCTTGCATTTCACGCGGTCGGCATTCTGGCTGGTGATCACATTTTCGGTGGCCGCCGGAATCAGGATGTCGCAATCGACCAGCAAAAGCTCTAACGGATCGTACGGCTCGGCGCCGGGGAACCCGTGGATGGTGCCATTGCGCTGGCGGAATTCCCACAGCGCTTCAGTGTCAATGCCGTCCTTCTTATACAGGCCGCCATCAACCTCGCCGATGCCGATGACCTTGTATCCAGCTTCCGCCATAAGGCGGGCGGCGTTCGAACCGACATTGCCAAAGCCCTGCACGATGACGCGAGTGGTGTCGCGATTCAGGCGCAGTTTCTTGATTGCCTGATCGCAGACCATAAGAACGCCGCGCCCAGTCGCTTCGCGGCGACCGCGCGATCCGCCGATATTGACCGGTTTGCCGGTCACGACCGCGGTGCAGGTCTGCCGCAAGTGCATGGAGTAGGTATCCATGATCCAAGCCATGGTCTGCTCGTTGGTATTCACGTCGGGAGCGGGAACGTCTTTTTCGGGGCCGATGAATTCAAACAGTTCGGCGGTGTAGCGGCGGGTCATGCGCTCCAGTTCACCCTGCGACATTTTGTGCGGATCGCAGATGATGCCACCCTTGGCGCCGCCGAAAGGAATATTGACCACCGCGCACTTCCACGTCATCCAGCTGGCTAGAGCGCGGACTTCGTCGAGGTTCACGTCGGGTCCATAGCGCAGTCCGCCCTTGGCCGGGCCGCGCGCGATGGAGTGCTGCACGCGGTATCCGGTAAAGACTTCGAGGTGCCCGTCATCCATCATCACCGGAATATGAACGATGATTTCGCGGCTGGGGCTGCGCAGAACCCTCCACAGTCCTTCATCAAGATTCAGCTTGTGAGCGGCCAGGTCAAAGCGGGCGGCTTGCGCCTGCCAAGGATTAGTTTCCTGTTCGAGGTCGATGGTTTTCATAAAAGTCTCCGAATGATGGCGGTTGGGATTGTCTGGCCACGTCGCAGGCAAGCCTCGCAAAGTATATTGCCGGCCCGCAGGCTAGGCAAGCCGGGGACGGAAAGCAGAACAGGCAGGAACTCTCTACACGGACTCTCACACCATGGGTAAGTTGACAAACTGCCGTGGGGGTCCGTAATCTTGAAGGCGAACAAAAGGCGAATATGATGCCATCCGCGACAGCCCTCCGAGAGCAGATCGAGTCCGTTTTGGCGCTACGAATTCCCGCGGCCCTCTCCGTACTCCCTCGTAGCACCCCAGAACTTCTACCCACCGGCATCGCGGAAGTGGACACGCTGCTGGAGGGAGGGTTGCCGCTGGGTGGCGTGACGGAAGTGATGGGTCGAGCCTCTTCCGGCAGAAGCACCCTTGTTCTTTCCGTTCTTGCGGGCATTACCAGGCAGGGGGCGGCTGCGGCCTACGTGGACGTTTCAGATGCCTTGGATCCGCTTTCTGCCGCCGCGATGGGAATTGATCTTGGCCGCCTGCTCTGGGTGCGTGCTGGAGGCTCGGCAGATGAAACGTCGGGGAGACTGGCGGGCACGGACAAGTGGCCACTGGAAGTGAGAACGCGGTCAAGAGAAAGCGACGACGTGAAGTATGGCCTCGGAGGCTCGCATCCGCGCACGGAAATGCGTGGCATGGAACACGCGGTCGGAAGACTGTTTCAGACTAAGGTCAGTCCTGAGAACACTGAAATTCCTTTTGTGGATTACACACCCCGCTGCTCCGAATCTATTCGAGGAAGGCGTATTACCCGGTCTCCGGAGCGCGTGGCGCTGAAGAAGAACACGGCTGCGGAACGGTCAGTTGATCCCAGGCTCCGGCCATCCCCTAAGCCCCGGCGCGGTTCGACGGCTAACGAGGTATGGGATCGTCTGGACCAGGGTCTGCGAGCGACGGATCTTTTGCTGAATACGGGAGGCTTTCGCGCGATCGTGGTCGATATGGGCGACGTCGGTCCGGAACAGGCGCGCCGCGTGCCCTTGGCTTCGTGGTATCGCTTTCGGCTGCAAGCGGAGAAGTCGCGATCTATTCTTCTACTGGTTACGCAAACTCCGTGTGCCGGCAGTTGCGCTTCTGTAGTTCTACGTTGCCTGGAAGCGGACGAACGATGGCAATACGCGAATGAGGCTGCGGTCGGATTGCCGCTTTTGACGGGGTTCCGCTACCGGGTCAGCGCCAACCGCAGGCGTGGAAGCGCAGCGGAGTTATGGCATCTTCATCCCTGCAAGAAGAAACCAGTGTCCGCCGCGACTATTTGGAACAGTACGACCTTATGGGCGAGATGAGACATGTCTCGACCGTTGTATCTCTGTCTGCACGTGCGCGATTTTCCGGTGCAGGCGGAGGTGCGAGTTTGTCCTGAATTGCGCGGGCAGGCAGTGGCGGTTCTCGATGGCACGCCACCACTTGAAACCGTCTTCTCGCTAAACGACTCGGCACGCAGGCTTGGGCTGGAGCGTGGGATGAGCCGGGTGCAGGCGGAATCCTTTATTAGTAATAGCAATAGCAATCGCATTTCGCTCCGCCCAAGGGTAAAGCAGCAGGAGGATTCAGCTTTTCGCGTTCTGATGGAGTGCGCGGAGCAGTTTTCGCCGCGGATCGAAGTGTTGGCCTCTCCTGCGGAGAGTGATTCTGGCGCAACGCTTGTCCTGGATATTGCCGACTGCGAACGGCTCTTTGGGGCGCCGAAGCAGATTGCAATGGCGCTGCTGCGGGCGGCGGACGCTGCGGGGTTTCAGCCCAGCATTGCTACTTCCGTTAATGCTTATGGGGCGGTGGTGGCGGCACGCGGATTTGCTGGAATCACGATCATTCCCGCAGGTGATGAAGCCGGCGTCCTGGCACCGCTTCCGCTTGCGGTGCTGGAACTTGAACCCGAGCAGCGGGAGACATTTGCTTCCTGGGGAATTCGGACGCTGGGCCAGTTGGCTGGCTTGCCTCAGACGGCGCTGGTGGCGCGGGTTGGGGAAGTTGGGCGCCGGCTGCAAGGCCTGGCGCGGGGCGACTGCGAGCACTTGCTGGCTCCGGTTGAGCCTCCGACAGATGCCGTTCTATGCGAAAGCACGGAACTGGAGCATCCGGTGGATCTACTGGAGCCGCTGTTGTTTTTGATCAGCAGGATGCTGGAGCAGATCGTAAGACGCTCGGCGGCACGGGCTCTCGCTATTGCTCAGGTGGAGACGAGACTTGTGCTGGATGGCCCAATACGCAGAGATGCGCGCAGAGAACATCGGCGCATCGTGCGGCCTGCGTTGCCGGAATGGAACCATTCGACACTGCTGAAGCTGGTCCAACTGGATCTGGAGTTGCATCCTCCGGAGGCCGCAGTGATCGCCTTGCATCTGGTGGCGCAACCAGCGCGGTCACAGAGCGTGCAGCAAGGATTGTTTACGGCGCAAACACCAGAGGCTGGTCGATTGGAAATCTTGCTGGCGCGGCTGCGCAAGCTGGTTGGGGAGGAGCGGGTGGGGGCGGTGGAGTTGTTGGACAGCCACCGGCCGGAAGCGTTTCGGATGGCTCCTTTCGTTCCCGGCGGCAGTACGGCTTTGTGCTCGGTGGCTCGAACTTGCCCATCGGCATTGCGGATTTTGCGGCCGCCGCGCGTGATTCGGGTGGAAGTGAATAAAAGCTCACCTCAGGCGCTAAAGCGCAACCCATTATCAGCGACTTACGGCACGACTGGAGTCGTGCCCTTCCCAAAAACCTTGGCTGCGTTTTTTCTGGAAGGGCAGAAGTTTGTGGTGCAGAAAGACTCGGGGCCCTGGAAGGCTAGTGGAGCGTGGTGGACTTATCCGGATTGGTCGCGCGAAGAGTGGGACTTGGCGCTGGGTGGAGAGGACAAGAAATGCTGCCGCGTCGCTCGCGACCCGGCTTCGAATTGCTGGTACCTGATTGGAATCTACGACTGAGATTTTGCTATGTATGTGGAACTCCATGCCCGCTCGGCTTTCAGCTTTCTGGAAGGCGCTTCCCTGCCGGAAATGCTGATGGCCCGCTGTGCCGAGCTGCAGATGCGCGCGATGGCACTGCTTGACCGTAACGGGCTTTACGGGGCGCCGCGCTTTCACATCACGGCGGAAAAGGCTGGCACACGCGCGCATGTTGGAGCCGAGATCGCGGTGCGGGATGCGGGGGAGCGGGTGCGTCCGGCGGAGTGGGTGCCGCATCGTGTGCCGGTTGAGCCGGTGCGCTTTCCGGTACTGGTCGAGTCGGCTATTGGATATCAGAATCTTTGCCGGCTGATTACTCGGTACAAATTGCGGGAAGGCACTAAGGCGGAAGGCGCAGCAACCCTGGCGGACATTGAAGAACACTCCGAGGGATTGATCTGCCTGACGGGAGGCGATGAAGGGCCGCTGGCAGCAGCTCTCTCTTGTGGCGGATACGATGCGGCGCTGCGCGAGGTCGAGGGACTTGTGAACCTGTTCGGTCCGCAAAATGTTTATGTTGAATTGCAGCGTCACTTTGACCGCACGGAGGAACACCGCAACCAGGCAGCAGTCCGGATTGCTCGGGCTTTGAAGTTGCCACTGGTTGCCACTAATGGCGTCAACTATGCCACGGCCTACGAGCGCGAAGTCATGGACGTGCTTACGAGCATCCGCCGCCACTGCACGCTCGATACCGCCGGCCGCTTGCTTTCACTGAATGCCGAACGCCACCTGCGTTCTCCACGTGAGATGCAGGAGTTATTCGGCGATCTTCCGGAGGCAGTTACTAACACCACGGAGCTTTCCGCGCGCCTGACTTACACGATGAGCGATCTGGGATACCGCTTCCCTAGCTACCCCGTGCCCGATGGCGGCACCATGCAGACGTTTCTGGAGAAGCGTGTGGAAGAAGGCATACGCGAGCGGTATCTGCCAAAGCGCGACCCGAAACTTTTCGGGAAAGCACGGCGGCAAGCTCGCCACGAACTGGCGCTGATCGGACAACTGGAACTGGCGGGATATTTCCTGATCGTTTGGGACATTGTGCAGTTCTGCCGGCGCGAGGGCATTCTGGTGCAAGGGCGGGGATCAGCGGCTAACAGTGTGGTTTGCTATGCGCTTGGGCTTACGGCGATTGATCCGGTGGGCATGGAGTTGCTCTTTGAACGTTTCCTCTCAGCCGAACGCGGGGAGTGGCCGGATATTGATCTGGATCTGCCCAGCGGAGACCGTCGTGAGCGCACCCTGCAATACGTGTATCAACGTTATGGCGAGCTGGGCGCGGCGATGACCGCCAATGTCATTACTTATCGCGGAAGGTCGGCGGCGCGCGAGGCGGGGAAAGCGCTTGGGTTCGATGTGGACACGCTCGGACGACTTACTAAGTTGGTGGGCGCGTGGGAATGGAAGGGACCGACGGATGCCTTGGATGCCAGCTTTCGCACGGCCGGCTTCGACATCCAACATCGCCGCATCGCCAAGTATCTGGAAATCTGCGAGCGCATGCAGGATATTCCCCGCCACCTTGGGCAGCACTCCGGCGGCATGGTGATTTGTGCTGGGCAACTGAATGCCGTCGTTCCCTTAGAGAGGGCGTCCATGCCGGGGCGCACCGTCATTCAGTGGGACAAGGAAGACTGCGCCGACATGAAGATCATCAAGGTCGATCTGCTTGGGCTGGGAATGATGGCTGTGCTCGAAGACTGCCTTGATTTGGTCCCCAAACATTACCAGGAGCCACTCGATCTGGCGCAGCTTCCACAAGACGACCCGGAAGTTTATCGCACGCTGCAACGAGCCGACACCGTGGGGATGTTCCAGGTGGAGAGCCGGGCGCAGATGTCGGCATTGCCGCGCAATTGTCCGGTGCGTTTTTACGACCTGGTGGTGCAGGTCGCGATCATCCGTCCGGGGCCGATTGTGGGGAAGATGATGAACCCTTATATGAAACGGCGGCAGGGGAAAGAAGGGGTCACGTATGCGCATCCGCTGCTGGAGCCGGTGCTGAAACGAACGCTTGGAGTGCCGCTGTTTCAAGAACAGTTGATTCGCATGTCGATGATCGTTGCTAACTTCAGCGGTGGTGAAGCGGAAGAATTACGGCGAGCCATGGGGATGCGCCGTTCGCAGGCGCGAATGCGCGAGCTGGAGATCAAGCTGCGCCAGGGAATGACGGCCAACGGTATTCGCTCGGAGGCGCAAGAGCAGATTATTCAGTCCATTGCGTCGTTCGCTTTGTATGGATTTCCGGAGTCGCACGCGGCCAGCTTTGCCCTGATCGCTTACGCCAGCGCCTATCTCAAGTGCCATTATTTGGCGGCGTTCACGGCGGCCATGTTGAATAACCAGCCCATGGGTTTCTACAATCCTGCCACGTTGGTGAAAGATGCACAGCGTCATGGACTGAGAGTGAAGCCGATCGATGTGCAGCGCTCCGATTGGTTCTGCACGCTGGAGCCGGAGAACGGCGTCGAGGCCCACCGCTTCTCGCTGCGGCTGGGGTTGCTCTATGCGCGCGGATTGCGGCGCGAGCCAGGAGAAACACTGGTTCGGGCGCGTGCGCTCCGCGCCTTCGATTCCATTCACGATCTGACGCTGCGCGTGCCTGAGTTGCGCAAGAATGATCTCACTATGCTGGCGAAGATCGGGGCGCTGAATTCACTGGGAGAAAATATCCATCGGCGCGATGCGCTCTGGCAAGTGGAATACGCGGGCCGTCCCACGGGGCCGCTGTTGGGGGACTTGCCGGAGCAGGACGGAGTTGCGTGTGGTGACGGGGTTCTGCCCCGCCACCACACAGACAACGAGTCGCCCCTTGCACAAATGACTATCGAAGAACGACTGGCGGCTGACTTTCACGGTACGGGCGTCACTGTTGGGCCACATCCGATGGCCTATCACCGGGAGGCTCTATCCCGCATGGGCATTGTTTGTGCGCGCGATCTGGAAAAGTTAGAGGACGGACGAAAGACTACGATCGCAGGATGCGTGATTGCGCGGCAGAGACCGGGAACAGCCAAGGGATTCGTTTTCCTGAGCCTGGAAGATGAGACGGGAATCTCCAACGCAATCGTAACTCCCACTGTCTACGAGCAGTACCGGCGGGTTGTGACTTATGGTAAATTCCTGCTGGTCGAGGGCAGGCTGCAAAACCAGGAGAATGTGATCTCGGTGAAGGCGGATGTGGTGCGGCCATTGGAGATCAGCAAGATTGATGTTCGATCGCATGACTTCCACTGACTGGCGCAGAGCGCCAAATGGTCTCGAGAACAGAAGAAGAAGTGATCAGCTCAAGCGATTCGACGTGAGTCCTCGAACCAACGCGCAGTGACAGCTCCGAAGATGAAGCCGCCGACATGCGCCAAATATGCCACACCGCCGGTCTGCACGTTTGCCACAGCGCCGGCGTGAAAGAGCTGAGTGAGAAACCAAAAACCAATCAAGAGGGCCGCCGGGATGAACCTGATTCGCGCGAACACGAAGATAAACAGAAGCGTGCGAATCTGATCACGAGGATAGGTGACTATGAACGCGCCCATCACCGCGGCGATGGCTCCGCTCGCGCCGAGGTTGGGCACGGTGGAATGTGGGTCGGCAAGAACCTGGGCAAGCGTGGCCGCGAGCCCGCCAAGCAGGTAGAAGACCAGGTAGCGGCCCCGGCCCATCGCATCTTCGATTTCGGGGGCAAAGGCCCATAAGAAAATCATGTTGCCGATGATGTGCGACCAACTGCCATGCATGAACATAGCGGTCAGAATCGTGATCCAGTGATGGCCGGAAACAATTTGCGCTGGCACTACTGACCACTGCATCACGAATGTTTCGCCATGCATCAGCTCCAACACAAAAACCAAGGCATTCACGAGGATGATGAGGGCGGTAACCAGGGGGACGCGTGCTGGGCGTCGCGAGGCGTCGCCTAATGGAATCATGCCTCCCATGCCGTGTTCCTCCGTTCAGCTCGGTCAACACCAGGTTTCAGCGGGCACACCTACCCTGACGCGTCGCATCCTTCCTGGCGTCGCTGAGCCAGTTCTCCGTCAAATGTTGCCGCAGCCCACTAAGCAGCCAACTTCGACGCGATCGTATCCGCTGCCTTGCGCACCGCCAAGGACAGCATCACGCGCGTAACGCCGCTGATGATCAGGCTCACGCCGACCAGTGTGCCTATCGCCCAAGCCGAACTCGATGGCCATTGCGCATAGATCATCAGCCCCAATAGCAGCGTAATGATCCCGTCGATCAGGAACCAACTGGAGCCTTGCACGGAGCGCACCTTGAAGAAGAGGGCGATGTTCAAGATGCCCTCAACCAGAAAGAGCGATGCCAGGACCAAAGTGAGCGATGCCACACCCACTGCTGGACGCGCAATCAGGTATCCACCAAAGCAGACATAGGCGAGCCCTACCAGCAGTCTCCAGATCAGACTGCCCGCTTCGCGTGTGTGAAAAGCGACCGTCAAGTGGACCACACCTGCTAGAACGATGAGCCAAGCAATTACCACGTTGACCGCGACGGCGGCGATAAACGGCGATCCCACCGCCAGCATGCCCAAGATGATGAGCGAAACGCCCCACAGGATGGACAATGTCGAAGCCGAACGCACAATTCCGGACGGAGTTTGCTGCGCCATAGAAGCCTCCTCAAAAGGGACGAGCGGAGTATCTTACGAAGGGAGTGTATCTTACTTTAAAGAAATGCAAGAGCGCTACCACGGGCTTCGCGGTTCGATCTTCTAGAGGAGGTTGAGAACCAAACCCAGCCGCTCGCTGGCGCGAACAACAGCGTGCAGGGGCAGCGTCTTAGCCGGACCCCATTTCTAAAAGGAGAAGCAATGCAAAAACGCAAGCTTGGAAAAAGCAATCTGGAAGTGTCGGCCATCGGGCTCGGCTGCATGGGAATGAGCTTCGGTTATGGTCCGGCTGCGGACAAGAAAGAGATGATCTCTCTGATTCGGTCTGCCGTCGAACGTGGCGTAACGTTCTTCGACACCGCCGAAGTTTACGGTCCTTTCACCAACGAAGAACTCGTGGGCGAAGCGCTGGCTCCGCTTCGTGACCAGGTGGTGATCGCCACCAAATTCGGGTTCAGGCCCGATCCCAATGGTGGACCGCGTTGGAGCGGCCTGGACAGTAGTCCGAAACATATCCAGGAGGTCGCCGAGGCCTCGCTCAAGCGTCTCAAGACCGATGTGATCGACTTGTTCTATCAGCACCGCGTCGATCCGAATGTGCCGATCGAAGAGACGGCTGGTGCGGTAAAGGACCTGATTCGGCAAGGCAAGGTCAAGCACTTCGGCCTTTCTGAAGCAGGCGTGAAAACAATCCGTCGCGCACACGTAGTTCAGCCCGTCGCGGCACTGCAGAGCGAATACTCCCTTTGGTGGAGAGAACCTGAGGCTGAAGTCATACCGACACTCGAGGAACTCGGCATCGGATTCGTTCCATTCAGCCCGTTGGGCAAGGGTTTCCTCACCGGCACAATCAGTGAAGATACGCAGTTCGCCAAGACTGACTTCCGCAACATAGTGCCTCGCTTTACGCCGGAAAACCGTAAAACGAATCAGGCGTTGGTGGATCTGATTGGCAAGTTCGCGCAACAGAAAAAGGTGACGCCGGCTCAGATCGCGCTGGCCTGGCTGCTGGCACAAAAACCGTGGATCGTTCCGATCCCGGGCACGACGAAGATGCATCGACTGGAAGAGAACATGGGAGCCGCCGCCGTCGAACTTACGCGCGAAGATCTCCGGCAATTGGAAGCCGCAACGTCCAAGATCTCGCTGCAAGGCGCTCGCTACCCCGAAGAACTGCAGAAGCTGGTGGGCCGCTGAGCAACAACGGAAGGCAGACGTCCGATGAGCGTACATGGAAGGAGTAATGAGGATGAATAAAGAACCTACAGCTGCCCAGAAAATGATTGGCGACTTCGCACCCAAGCTGGTTGATCTGACCGATCGCGTGCTTTTCGGAGAAGTCTGGGAGCGCCCGGAGCTCTCCAAGCGCGACCGAAGTCTCGCAACCGTGGCGGCGCTGATTGCGATGAATCGTCCGGATCAGCTGCGGTTTCATCTCGCGAAGGCGGTAGAGAACGGGGTCAAAAAGGAAGAGCTGATCGAGGTAATCACGCACCTGGCGTTTTATTCCGGCTGGCCTAATGCAATGAGTGCCATTATGGTCGCAAAGGAAGTGTTCTCGAAGGCGTGAGAGCCCGGAGTTTCACGCTAAAAGTTCGGCGAGGAGCGCACATGCCAAAGCGGAACGATGCTCTAAAAGACCGCCTTTCCCGGTATCGCGAAATTAAGATCACTGTGACTGGCAGAAAGTCAGGACGCACCATCTCAATCCCGGTTTGGTTCGTACTGGAGGACGAAGAACTTTACCTGCTGCCCGTGAAGGGATCGGATACACAGTGGTACAAGAATGTGCTCAAGCAGCCGTCGATTCGCGTTGATGCGAAAGGCGAGGGGGCTGAAGTCAAGATTGTTCCTGTCACTGATCGTGTGCAGGTGCAAGCGGTGGTCGAGAGATTTCGCGAGAAATACGGAGCCAACGAAGTGAAGAAATACTATTCAAAGTTCGACGTCGCCGTTCTCGCTCAGATGCGCTGATCGTCAGTAATTGCGCCGCCTGAAAACTCTATGGCGCATTCCTTAGAACAGCAGGTTCGGGACATATTCTTCGGCGCAAGCGAGGTCGTCGTTTTTTACCGAATTTACGCGAGTGCTCACGCGGTAGTGGCGCATGGCGTCGGCGGGGAACGGCTTGAGCAGGTCGAGAAGATCGTCCACCTTCTTGAAGCCCGGATCGAGCCAGAGATCGTAGTTCTCAGGCTTCATGATGACGGGCATGCGGTCGTGAATGCCGGAGAGTAGCGGGTTCGCCGACGTGGTGATGATGGAACAGGTTTCGATCCAGTCCTTATTAGGAGTCTTCTTATTAGGATCCTCCCAGCGGTCCCAGATTCCGGCAAAGGCGAAGATGGACTCGTCGGCCATGGAAAAGCAGAAGGGAGATTTCTGCTTGCCCTGCTTTGTCCATTCATAGAATCCGTCGGCGGGAACGAGGCAACGGCGAGAGCGGAAGGGATCACGGAAGGCGGGCATATCGGCAACCGTCTCCGCCCGGGCGTTGATCATTTTGTATGCGGTCTTGGAGTCTTTCGACCAGGACGGGATCAATCCCCAGCGGATTAGCGAAAGCATTCGGACGGGCCGGGTTGCGTCCTGCCGGACTACGGGCACGTTTTGGCCGGGGGCGACGTTATAGCGCGGGCTCCAGTCAACTGCATTCTCTACATCAAAGGTCTCGGCCAGAATCTCTTTCTTTCGGGCGAGGCGATAGCGACCGCACATGCGGCTCCTCCGGCGGATAGTGTACTAGGTCCGGAGAAGGAGCTGCCGTCTGCTGCATCGAGCTTGGCGTATAGTGGTCGGGAAAATGAAAACCTTTCGACGGTCGTTATCCTTATCCCTATCCTTGTTCTTATCCGCGCTGACTTTATTGCTGGCGGCGAGTTTCGCTCAGGCCGCGTCCTTCCAATACATTCGCATTGGGAGCAAGAACGACATTCAGGCCAAGCCCGCTTTCGGCATTGCAATGATGGGCGGAGGCAGCGATCTGGATGAGGCGTTTCGCTGGCTTTGCCAGAAGGGCAACGGCGGTGACTTCCTCATCCTGCGCTCCCGGGGCAGTGACGCCTACAACCCCTACGTCAACGGATTATGCAAGATGAACTCGGTGGCAACGCTCATTCTTCCCGATCGGCAGGCTGCACAGGATCCGGCGGTGACGGAGATCATTCGCCGGGCGGAAGTGGTATTCATTGCGGGCGGCGATCAGGCTAACTACATACGCGATTGGCAAGGCACTCCGGTTCAGGACGCAATCAATGCGAATCTCGCGGAGGGCAAGCCGATCGGCGGTACCAGCGCGGGCCTCGCGGTGCAGGGGGAATTTGTCTATGGCTCTCTCGGAGACAAGCCCGACGACCGGGCCCTCGTTTCCACCGAAGTTCTGTCTAATCCTTATTTTGAGCGAGTAACCCTGATTCGCGGATTTCTCAAGATTCCGCATCTGGAAAACTTGCTGACCGACTCGCATTTCGCGAAGCGTGACCGCTTGGGCCGAACTCTGGGGTTTCTCGCTCGCATCATGCAAGATGGATGGTCGCAGTCTCCGCGCGAAGTCGCAATTGACGAAAAGTCTGCGGTACTGGTTGAGTCCGATGGCAAAGGCACCGTGCTGGGAAGCGGGAAGGGCGCATACTTTCTCCGGCCCACGCAGAAGCCCGAGACTTGTCAGAAGGGCGAGCCGCTTTCTTTTCAGAAGATCAGCGTCTACAGAGTTCCGGCGGGCGGGCACTTTGACCTCACATCGTGGACGGGCGATGGCGGAACTGCTTATTCTCTTTCGGTTGAGAAAGGGAAGATTGAGAGCACGCAAGCCAACCACGAGGTCTATTGACTGAGCTTCACGTGATTAG
>Ga0074045_10002255_pt1 | contig 17932 bp, 15 predicted proteins | sample BogForMeECP23OM2_FD_94442 | JGI IMG/M metagenome (GOLD analysis project Ga0074045, IMG submission 94442) | Bog forest soil microbial communities from Calvert Island, British Columbia, Canada - Bog Forest MetaG ECP23OM2 | ecosystem: Environmental > Terrestrial > Soil > Wetlands ...
TCCCCATTCCCTGAGCTTGCCCAGGAGCCAATGCCGGCGCGGCCCGGCGAGTAATACATGAAAATTGAGACCTCGACTTTTAAGACCTAACAAGATTTCTAGGAAGATGTCCGGCCCTTTCGCCAGCTTTGGCGATCTCAGTTCAGAGCCTTCTGTATCGCGCTGAAAACTAGCGATCACGTAAGCGTTCGCCGGAACTTCCCATTCGCTCCGTAGAGACCTCAGGGCATCACTGTCGGGTGGAAGGGGCTTAAACGTGTTCACATCTACAAGATAGGGTATCAGATCGCTGGGAATTCCTATTCCGGCAAGTTGCGAAGCAGCCTGCTCGGTCCGTGTCACCCATCGGCCGACCATGGACATGGTGACGCGATGACCCGGCAAGGTGAAATAGCGGAAGGGTTCTCCGGGGACGTGGCAGATGATGCGCTTGCCCTTCAGGCTTTCCTTCGGCCACCTGGTCAAACCTTCCGACAAGGCTGTAGGTACCACGTCGCACTCTGAGAGATCGACCAGTTCAACCATATCTTGAATGGCTTCTTTGATGAGCTTCAGATCCTCATCCAAAGCCCATCCGATTTCATCGCCGCCGGTCAAAAAAACTTTAGGTCTTTTCATTCCTTCTTCGCTCTAATACCAAATCCCGTCGTGAATCCATTGAGTGAATGGTTTTCCTTTGAGGCCAGCCGGTTATCCCATTCCACTGCTCTACGTCTACCTCCGCCAAAGGCATAAGAAAAGAGTCGGCCCAACCAGGCCGACTGAAATCTTGACGATTTTGAGCTCATTGTTGCCAACTCTCGCAGCATGTCAGCCAGAACGCTCCAGAAGCGGCCTTGCTTCTCTATGAAAATCTCACCGAAGCCGAGACCCTGGAGGGTCCGCAACCAGTAATGATCAGTATAGCGTCCATAATCATGAGGGTCTCCGTGAATGCGACTCATGAACGGAACGCACAATAAGAGGGTCCCTTCTTGCCGGAGGACCCGATGAATTTCCGACAGCACGGCCGCAGGCTCGGGTACGTGCTCCAGGAGTTCCGAACAGATCACAGCATCGAATTTTCCTGCCATGAACGGCAGATGCTCGGCTTCAGCCTGAACATGGGGCCGTTTGGCCGTGGATAGATTCGCGTAGATCACGCACAGATCGTAGCGTTCGATATCGAAGAGCCCCCTCTTGGCGATCCTGTTGCCTCCCAAATCGAGTACCAGGCCACCATCGGACAAACTCGCCACATTGCGAAAATGAAAGTCGTCTACAAAATGTCGTCTCAGGGAGTATGTCAGATCCCTTGACTGTGTAAGCCCAATGGGCAACGATCCTTCACCTCTCATACCGGCTCGCCGTTAAACTGGCAACATTCATGGCACCTTGTAGGGGCCCGGCATGTAGTACCTCTACGGGAAAACTACCCATTGGTCGCCACATCAGTATTACTGTATGAACTCCCAATGGTATCACGGCGCAAATCTCAGCTCGTTTCTCATCTTATCGTCCATCTTTACTATTCGGCCGAACCTCGGCGATGGTTATGATGCGGGTAATGCCAAAAGGTGTTCGCGAGCAATCCGAATCCAGTCCGCAGGGCTGGGACCCCTCTTGTGTTCACCCGCGGATTTTCTAACACCCCGGCCAAGGTGCAAAAATACCAGATTGCCGTCATCATCGAACGACCGGTCTACGTGGAAATCTCTCAACGGGGACGATAGTGGAATAGCCTCGACGAGCTGAGCTTGCCAGACCGTATTGGGGCATACGAACACCCCATAGCCGGCTTGCCGCAATCGTATTGTCACCTTGTCTCCCACATCCAGGTCGGGAAGCACGGGAAAGAAGTCCAGCTTCAGCTCCCGGAAAAGGCGGAAATCGACCATATATCCAAGTACATGCAATACACCCTCGGCAGTGCGCGTTTTGTCCATGCGCACCCCTGCGGCTCCCACACCGTTGCACAGCTTTGATTTGAGGAAAGACAGCCAGCCGACACGGCACGGCATCGCGTCCATGTGCATTGACATCAGATAATGTGTACCCGGATCAATCAGCCGAATCGCAAGGTCCAGCCCCACTGCGTTTGCATAGCTCCCCCAGGTTTGTTGGGTGGTGGACGCGACGTGCGATGAGCCGGCATGCTGAGCTTCGGGTGGGAGAGGTTCGGTCCGATTTTGGACCAGATTTATGTCGGGCCATTTCTGAAGCCACTCAAGGTTCTCTCGTGGGGAATTGTTGTCCACAATCCACAATTCATGGGGTTCAGGAGTAAAATGCTCAACTGTTTGAATGCAGACCCGCAGCAGGTCCATGGCTGTACGGTTCGGCTGATGGGATACCACGATGATTCGGGGGGCCTCGACGGGAAGCACAACTCTCCGATCTACCTCAACGAGATATTCGCGGCCGTCTATAGGAATTTGCAGATTCACTCTTTGCCCAGGGGCTGCCGATCCGATCGTCACCTCAACTCCTCTTTTGGCTTGCGCCGACCCGCGGCCTGCACTCGCTTCGGCATTGCATCAGGCGATTCCAGAAACTTTCAAATGCAGTGTTCATCGCTTCTCTGAGGCTGCCGTGGAGTACTCATCCGCGTTGTCGGCGGCAGCTTGGAACTTGGAGTCGAACGGAAAAAGCTCCCAATGGCATGGACCCGCCACGATTCCCCGGGCCCGGCGCGGGCCAATCACAGCGAAACTCACTATACCTGCAATTCGTTCGAGCGTCTCGAAGGAGGCGCCGTCTCGGGTTGCAAAATGCACCTCGTAGGCTCCATTCATCAAATGGTTCTCCGGATACCACGCGCGCAGAATGAACGTACCGCACTTTTCTGCCGCAGCGAGGCCGTCTTCTTCCGAGATGTTCCACTTGCACAGGATTCCAGCGGCATTCAGAATCCCAAGCGAGAACATGGGCCGTTCCAACGGCCGATTGATCTTCAGATCCACTTCGATGCCGAAAGGCTCGCCCGCGGGGACTTCATGCAAGGTTCGGTCGTCAGCTCCGTAGACGCGAGCGCTGTAGATGTTTACTTCTTCACTGGAGATTCGATTCCGCACCCTATGCTCGAGGCGCTTCTGTTCGGATCTGAACACGAGCGTTTCGTAAGCATTAATTGCCTCCAGGGAGGAGCCGATAGTCAAGAGTTGCCCCTGTTCCAGTAGGATACCGTGTCGAGCGACGAACTGCAGGGTTTCGAGGCTGTGACTGACGAGCAGCACAGTCGCGCCGCTTTCCCGCATTTCTTTGACACGAGCAAGGCTCTTGTTTTGGAATTTGAGGTCTCCAACTGCAAAAGTCTCATCAATGAGGACCACGTCGCTCTCTATGTTGACTGCCACTCCAAAGCCGAGACGTCCCAACATTCCAGTTGAGTACATCCGGACCGGCTTGTCGAACCACTCGCCCAGCTCTGTAAAATCCTCAATGTCGGGGAGTTTGGATTCCATTTCTCGTCGGGACAGCCCCATCACTGCCCCCAAAAGCCGCACGTTTTCGCGGCCGGTCAATTCCAGGTGAAGGCCCGCGTTCAGCTCTATCATCGGGAAGATCCTGCCGCGAATCTCAACCCTTCCCCTGGTGGGGGCTGTCACACCGGCTAGCACTTTGAGGAGAGTACTCTTGCCTGCACCGTTACGGCCGACTATTCCTACAGTCTCACCTCTTCGGACTTCGAGGTTAATATCTCTGAGGGCCCATGGGCCGTCTTCCCCTTTCCCGGATTCTAAACGCCCGTGTCGGACCAGGTTCCATCCCTTGCGGATGATGGCTGGCAATGGCAGCCCATAGCGTTTCCAGAGGCCCTCAATTTTAATCACAACGTCATCAGACATGGGCGCCTCACAAAACATCCGCAAAGTATCCGGACAGCCTGCGGAAAACCGGCCAGGCAATCGCCAGTAAAATAGCTGTCATTATGACAGAGATCCCCAGGGCCTCCGTGGGTGGCGCTGTAGCCTTCAGCAGCACGTTGCGAAAACCCTCGATCACTCCTACCATCGGATTGAGCATATATAAAGACCGCCAATTTTCCGGTACAGTGCTCAGTGGGTAGATTACAGGCGTCACAAACAACCACGCCTGTGTAAGAAACGGAGTTGCAAAAATAAAATCCTTTCTGAATGTGCCCAGGCCGGCAATGAGTATTCCCACCCCGAATGAGACTGCAACCATAAGAACTATCAAGATCGGCAGCCACAGAAGCGCCCAGCCCACGGAGACCCGGAACCAAACCATCATGCCCGCCAGCACAATTCCCGACATGCAGAAGTCAAAGAGAGTGGCAGCGACGGCAGCCAGTGGGAAAACTTCCCTGGGGAGAGCGATCTTCTTTATTACTTCCGCGTTTGTGATTATGCTGGGGCCGCATGCTGCCACCGCATTGGTAAAAAATGTCCATGGGACCAGTGCCGCGTAACTGAAGAGCACATAAGGAAGCCCGTCGCTCGGGATGTTGACGAACCCTCGCAACATGTTGAAGAGTAACATCAAGATCACCGGCTGCAGAAACGCCCACCACATTCCCAGGGCGGAACGTCGGTACCGACTGGTCACGTCTCGAACCACCAGCGCTTGCAAAAGGGTTGCGAAACGGGAGCCACTCTGCCCCTTGGGAGCCGCATTGATATAAACACCGTCGCTCATAAAACCAACTTTGCCCAATTCCTGATCTCCAATAAATGTTGCCTGCCGTACAAGCGCTAGACACGGGGACCGGTTGCTACTGACGCGCCGATTCCCTCGCTCGCGAGCTTCCGCGAACCCCGAGGGTCTTGTTCCAAATCTTTGGGCTGACGACACCTCACCTATACTAGCCATAACCTGCCGACTGGCGAGCGGACGTCGCCCTGGCGCATTGATTGTGGATTCTCGGGAAAAGGCTTGTGTTTGTCAAGGGTCGGAAGATTGTCCCTCTGCAAAGCCCGCGGAGGCAAACAAGTGTGGCCGGCATAAAAAACTCTTGCCGTATAAGCGCATCGTGGTAATCTCCCCCCAAATCCGATAATTGATAGGCAAGCGAGAAGCAATTATCAGACCGTGTTGAAAGGAATTTGTCATGGCCACCCAACGTTCTGCCTTGCTCATTTCTCTGATTAACAGCACCGACAATCTTGGGCTCAAGTACATTCACTCTTCGCTGCAACATGAGGGCTTTCGATCCGAGATTCTCTTTCACACTGCCGATGATGCCTCTTATTTTGACGCTGTGGCCGACTTCGTAAAGGAAAGCAAAGTCGATGCGGTCGGTATAAGTCTCATGAGCCGGTTTTTTTACACCGCGGCCGGTTTGACCGATGCTATCAGAAAAAAATGTGGCGATAGTGTCCCGATTACATGGGGAGGCATCCATCCCACAATTGATCCCAAGGGGTGTGAGGGCCACGCGGACTATGTCTGCGTCGGCGAAGGGGAAGCGGCCTTTGGAGAATTCCTCAGGAACTTGGAAGGCAACACACTGACCCAACAAGTCTCCGGGGTCAGCGCGACCGGCACAGGCCAAAATTCTGTGAGCCCAAGAATCGAAAACCTTGACGATTTGATTTTCCCCGAGTTCTTGCCTAACAATGCATGGGTGACGGACCAGGGCCGAGTAAAGCCGCTGACCCCTGCGCTACTCAAGAAGAACAATCGCCATAACGGCACATATCTGTCTGTAATGACATCGAGGGGATGCCCCTTTAGTTGCAGCTATTGCTGCAACAATCTGCTCCATACCATATACGGCAAGAAAATAAGAAAAAGGAGCCCCGAAAGCGTCATTGAAGAGATCGATATGAATTTGAGCCGGTCCGGCTTGAGTTTTACGTACCTGAATGTCTATGACGACTGCTTTACCGCGCACTCTCCTGAGTGGCTCGACACCTTCGTCAAAAATTACAAGCAGATAGGTATCCCACTAATCTTTAGGGCTATTCCCCAATTTATCACCAGAGAGAAGATCGCGATTTTAAAAGGTGCGCCGTGCGGATTCGCTCTGATCGGCCTTCAAACAGGCAGCGAGAGAACGCTCAACGAGGTTTACCAGCGAAAGCACTCCCAAAAGGCTTTTCTGAATTGTGCGCAACTGCTCGATGAGAACGACATCCCGGCTATTTATGATGTTATCGTGGACAATCCGTATGAGACGATAGCCGACACCAGAGAGACGGTTAAGGTGATTTCCGAACTTCCCTCCACCGCGTATTTGTCCCTTGCATCGCTCACGTTTTATAAATACACGGCCTTGTACGACAAGGCGAAGGAAGACGGTTTTGCCGTTGATGACCATTTAACCAAGAACCAGGACGCGTGGAACAAGTCCAGCAAGGAGGTCAAGGCCATAAAGTTCGCTGTCTTCCTCGGCAAAGAGAGTGCTCTGGAAGTGCTCAATGGAGCCCATGCGATTACGCAGGTGAAGTTCAAGCTGCTAAATATTCTCATAGCGAAGTTTCTGGAGCCTCTAAGATATTTGAAGCTCATGTACCTATCGCACGGCAGGAAAAAGATGGCCTTCCTGGGGCTTCTGCTTGCTCATGCGAGAGATTTCGGGAAAAGGTACTTCTCTTTGGAACGGACTAACAAGCACGCGCACTGAGTTGGTGCCACGGATGTGCCGTCCGGCTCATTCCTGCCAGACTGAATATCGCAAAGCACGGATGAGCCCCACGAAGCGTGGGACACATCCGTGGCACCAGCAACTGGCAATTTCAATTCACTCCTCGATTACTCGCCCGACAGGACCACAGCCTTTGACACCCTGGCATTTTGTTTGATCTTCAGCCCTGCCAATCCTACGTGAATCGGCACACAAACTTTTTGATCGAGGTTTTCCATGGCTAATGGCGCGTGCGATGCGCCGGCTGCGAGCAGTCTCTCATGGGGCAAAATCATGATAAGACCTTTCGCAGGGATCTTTATTCTCTCATTGAACCGTATCAGGTAATCTCCCGTGTCCAGATTCCACCAGCCATGAGGCTCGTCGGGAGTCTTTTTCTCAGATTCCAAAAGCGAGACTGACGCCTCCTGATATTCGCTTCCGCCGAAATCCAACGCTCCCCCCATATTTATATGGCTAATGGTGTTCACTGTGAGATCAAGCGAAAATTCGCCTTGCTGCTTCTTGGCGGAAATAAGTCCCTCGGCTGAAGAAACGATATCCGCGCCTTTCAAGAGATTTGTCATGGAACCCCCCTAATACAGAACGTACCCTCAAGCCACTGCTCTGTCACGCATTCCCATTATCTCTTTCGCCGCGGCCACCGGGTCGGCCGCATTGAAGATAGCTGATCCCACTATGGCGGCAGAAGACGGACCTACGATGGCTGCCCATTGTCTGAACTGTTCCTCGAGACTTCGACCCTGCCGGTCCTGGCGACCGAACCCCGGACACCATATCCGGCGCTGGGTTATGGAACGATAGCGCTCGAGATCCTGCGGACGCGTTGCGGGCCCAATATAGCCGTCGACGTCCAACGCCTCACCCATGACCAATATTCCTTCCGTAACGTCGCGGCATAGCTGCTCTTCGGGGAAACGAACATCCATTCCGGCTTTTATAGTGGCGTATGTCAACGAGGAATAATCGAGGGGTCTGGAAAAGAACAAGCCAGCGCCCGCGTGGCTCATCAGTGGGAGGAGCAGTACTCCTATTCCGACTTCCCGGGCCGTGGCGACAGCCTCGGCTACTGAGACGGGGCCTGGAAATCCGTGGACAGTGACGTGAGTGGCGCCCGAGTTTTCGAGGCTCTTGATGATCTTGGCATTGGTCCCCTGCCACGCGCCGTCCGCCCGAAAGCCGATGTCCGCGACCTTGAGGTCCAGCAGCAGAGGGGCGTCTTGAATGACATCACGGATTCTGCCCAGAATGTCCTTTCCGGCCTCGAGCACAGTGGCCTCGCCAACCTTCACTCCGTCCACGATGGTCCCCACCTCTCTAACTACGGAAAGAACTTCATCTGCAGTCGGAAGGTCCGCAGCCAGAACTATTGCGTAATTCCTCATTTCACCTTCCTTTCAAGACTCCAGAGGGGATGTCATTCGAGGTTTTCTTCAATATCCATACCAAGCTTCAACATCCGATAGCGCAAAGACCTGAATGAAATGCCCAGAAGCTTGGCCGCTCTGGGCCTGTTACCGCCTGCGATATCGAGTGCTCGGCTGATCAATTTCTTTTCCAGGTTTTCCATGGTCCGGTTGATATCTATGCCATCGGGCGGTATATCCATTTCGCCGTCAATACAGACCGAGCCGGCTGACTCGAAAAGCTTCTGCGGAAGATTCTCCGCTGTGAGTTGGTCGGACTGTTCGAGCGTAACGCAGCGCTCGATGATATTCTCCAATTCTCTTACGTTTCCGGGATAACTGTAATTGCAAAGGACCCGCATGGCGAGAGAAGATACCTTTTCAATCTTTTTGCCCTGTTCTTTGGAAAATTGTCTCAGAAAGTGATCTACGAGAAGTGGAATATCTTCTTCACGTTCTCGCAATGGGGGGAGCCGTATGCGAATGACATTGAGGCGGTAATAGAGGTCTTCCCGGAAATTGCCCGCTTCCATCTCTTCTTCAAGTTTCTTGTTTGTCGCTGCAATCACCCTGACATCTATCTTCTTGTCATCAGTGCCACCGACTCGTCGGAATTCCCTCTCCTGCAGGAAGCGCAGGAGCTTGACCTGGATAGACTGAGGAATCTCGCCGATTTCATCTAAGAACAACGACCCGGTGTGGGCTGCTTCCACGAGACCGGCCTTGTTTGCGACAGCTCCGGTGAAAGAGCCCTTCTGGTGGCCGAACATCTCCGATTCCAGGAGATTCTCGGGGATGGCCGTGCAATTGATGGTCACAAATGGTTTGTCGGCCCTGGGGGAGTTGTAGTGGACCGCCTTTGCGATCAACTCTTTTCCCGTTCCCGATTCCCCCATGATGAGTACGCCTGCTTTGGACGGGGCCACTCTCGAGATCAGATCGAAAATTTCAACCATCTCGTGTGACTTTCCGATAATGTCAGCAAATCGGTATCGTCCCTCTATTGATCGTCTCAGCTCGAGATTCTCGCGTCTGAGCCTTCGCGCTTCCAGCGCATTACGGATGATGATACGCAAATCTTCTATCTGAAACGGCTTGGAGAGGTAGTCATATGCCCCTTCGCGAACCGCACGTACAGCATCGTCCGCGGATGCGTACGCGGTTATGGCGATGATGGGGGCCGCTGGATCCAGAGAATGTATTTCTCTGATTAAATCTAAACCGCTCATACCGGGCATTTTCACGTCAGTGAGGACCAGATCGGGCTCTTCCGCGCGGTACGCCTTAATACCTTCCTCGCCCGTGGATGCGGTCTGAACCTGATAGCCTTCTTGCGAAAGCATAATCTCGAGGAACTCCCTCATACTTGGCTCGTCGTCCACTACCAGCAGTCGCTCAACCATTCTCGGATTCTCCTTCTTCGACAGCGGCTTTCGGTGAGGCCAACGGGAGCCTGATAATGAAAAGGCTACCGGTCCTCGAAGTGCTTTCTGCTTCGACTGTCCCATTATGCGCTTCCACTATGCTCAGGACTAGCGACAAACCTAGTCCTGTCCCCTTCCCCTTCGTGGTAGTAAAGGGTTCGAAAATGCGATCTCTTATCTCCGGCGGTATTCCCGGACCCGAATCTTCCACCTTGAGAATTGCTTGCCCTGATTCGGACTCAAGGACAACTCGGATCACTCCACCGTCCGGCGTAGCATCCAGAGCATTCGCCAAAAGGTTCCATACGGCTTGCCTGAGCCTCGTAGAGTCCCCTTCTACTTCTACCTCTTTGTGGATCAAGGTTTCCAAAGATATCCCCAGGCGGACCCTCGGTTCAGTTGCGAAGAGATCCACTGTTTCCTCGACAAGATCGGTGAGCATCACCCTTGCTTTCTTAGGCTGATGGCTGCCCACGGTCAGAAGAAAATCCCCCAGCAGAGAGTTCAAGCGGTCCGATTCCCGTATTACAATCCCAAGGAGCTTCTTTTGATGACCGCGGCCGGAAGAGGGCTCCGAGAGAAGTTCGGTGGCTCCTCGCAACGAAGCGAGGGGGTTCCGCATTTCATGGGCCATGCCCGCGGCGATCCTGACAAATGCTGCTTGCTTTTCGCTAAGCTTTACCCGCTCTTCCATCTTTCGGACCTGAGTCACGTCCTGGAACACCACCAATCTGCCTCTCGGAACATCGTTCTCTCTCTGGAGATCAGAAACCGTGAGTTCCATGTGCCTTTTGTCGCCGTTAATCTCTTTTACGGTCAGGTAAGTTTCGCGTCTCACCTTGCTTGTCCTCACATCATTGTGAACAACGGAAAAAACCTCTCTCAAGGGGATACCGGCCAGGTCCGATAGAGATGTCCCCAGCAGTACAGCGCCTGCAGCATTGACGAAGGTGATCCGATCCGCCACATCAGTAGTTATGATTCCGCTTGGAATTGATCGCACAATACTAGTGTACAAGTCTGAGAGCCTTTGATAATCTGTCTCTCGCCGGGTCAGAGAGATTTTAATTTTCTGGAGTTGCTCTGCACCGGTACTGGCAAGGATCGCCACAAGAAAAAAGAACGTGAAATGCACCACCAGGACCCAGAGCAGATACCCGGGAGTATCTCTGCTCCACGGACTCACCCAAGGCCAGTCGCTTGACGGGATGAGCCGATAGAATTCGAAATTGACAAGGAGCCCGAACAGCACCGACGTGGCGGCCGCAGTAAGCAGCGCGCCGCGCCTCATATGTAGTATGCCGGATGTGATAATGGGAAAAATGTACAGCAACGTAAAAATACTGGAGGCGCCGCCGGTAAAGTGAATCAAGACCGTGGCGTACACCACGTCCACCATCACCTGGAAATAAGAAAACACCCAGAGGTCCGGAATTAACGGAAGGGACACGGCATAGATGAGACTGAGAAGAAATGTGGTCCCGATAAGAATGTAGAGGGGGGTGGCCGGATGAATGAAGAAGTTGCCGCTTTCACGAAGCTGGAAAAAAATGGTAATCCCCAGCAAGAGGGTGGTTACCATCAGCCTGAGCAGCATCAGCCATTCGACCCGCCTTCGGAAATCGGGCACGTCCCACGATCCGTCGGGGCGAATGAGATCAATGATGCGGCGGCGGAGATTCACTTGGAAGCCCTCCCTCTGAGGAACACTCCTAGGGATTGGTCATGGATTGATCCGATCCTTATGGGACAATTTTAGCCCGTACGGCCAAATGCTTCATAAGTTCGGCTAACCTGCGGTCAACGGCAATTAGTGCGCACGAGACAGGTGCAGGGAATACTATTCTACCCGGCGTTAAAGGCGTTTTACCATAAGGCTCGCTGGGCAGATGTTTCACCATTTGTCCGCAGCTTCTAGAGGAGCCTCGCTCGCGACGCGACAGCCTCCTAACTCCACCGGACAGGCTTTCCGTTGGCGTCTCTCACGATTTCTTTGACGAAAATTACCTTTCTGGGGCACTTGTACCTCGAAAGGTACTCTCTACAAAATCGGATGATCTCTCTCTCTTCCGGCTTGATGCCCCTTTCCGGGACGACGAGCGCTTCGACAACCTGACCGCGCATCAGGTCGTCGACTCCTCTAAGAGCAACGTCAGCCACTTGGGGATGCCGGATAAGAATTTCTTCTACCTCCTGGCAGTATACATTGAAGCCGGAAGTTATAATAAGGTCCTTTTTCAGCCCGGTTAACGTCAGATAGCCATCATCGTCCAGGTGGCCGATATCGCCTGTATACAGCCATCCATTCCGGATCACTGTTCCCGTTTCAGTAGGTCTGCCCAAGTATCCCAGCATAACATTGGGGCCTTTGACCACCACCTCTCCTTCGACACCGGCCGGCAATGGCTTGCCGTTATCATCATGGACCTCTATGGTCACGTCGGGGAGAGCCTTACCCACTGTAGGGGGTTTGTTCGGGATTTTGATGTTATTCCAGGATACCACTGGAGAGGCTTCGGTGAGACCGTATCCGTGATAGATGTCAATTTTGTATCGAGCGCAGAACTTTTCATATATTTCCATGGAAAGCGGCGCGCCCCCGCTTATGCCGATATCCAGGCTGGAAAGATCCAGGTCCTTGCAAGAAGGGTGGTAAAGAAGACCGTAATAGACCATGGGAACCATGCCGGTGAAGGTTATGCGGGCTCTTTGAAGCCAGGGAATCAGCTTAGGAAAATCCACGCGCTCCACGAGATAGACAGTACCGCCCACCTTCGTTACGCACAGCAGGTTCACCACCGCTCCGAAGGCGTGAAACAAAGGGATGAGAGCGAGCCCGCGACTTTCCGGACCACGTCCGCATTGATCGCGAAGCATGTTCGAATTGGAATCCAAGTTGCGGTGACTCAGGGTTGCTCCAAGAGCCCGGCCCAAGAGACCTGCGGTGAATATCACCACGGCCGGATCATTAGGGTCCATCGATACGGCCGTGAAGCGGTTCGGGAAGTCTTTTTCGATCTCGTCGAAAGTTACGGCTCCGTCCACCTGCTCGGTACTGATAATTGTTTTCAGGTAATCCGCGCGATCTCGAATGGTTTCAATCTTCGCGATCTGATCTCCTTTACACAGGATTGCCGCAGGCTTGCTGTCCGCCAGGTAATGGCTAAGCTCGTACGCGGTAGACATAGGGTTAAGCGTAACGGCCATCGCCCCAATCCTCATGGACGCATAGTATCCCATGACGAACTCCGGCCTGTTACCCATCAAGAGCACCACGCGGTCACCTTTTTTGACGCCGGATTTGATGAGCGCGTTGGACAATTTATTTATTGAACGAAGCAAATTTGCGTAAGAGATAGTTTGGTCTTCGAAAACCAACGCCGCCTGGTCAGGCATGTCCTCTGCAAAGCGATCCACAATCTCGCTAAGATTCACGGAACTCTCCATGTTGATAGGGTTGGAACCGTCAGAACTTATCACGCCTAAGGACTGAATTCAATCGCTCGTGCGGCGCTCGGCAATGAATGTGAATAAACGGCGGCTCTATCTAACCTTTGAGACCTTACGTACATCTCTTGGCTCTTCAGTAACCGCGAACCACTGGGGAAGCACTACGCGGCGTGTCACGTGTTTGGGGTTCAGCTCTATCCCGGGGACGCCTACGGGGACAACCCTAGGAGTTACCACGTCTTTTGATGCAGATTTGGAAGACGGCTTCGGGTAGCATTCAACACACGGCCCCGAGCCTTGCGCGCATCCCACCGGTGTTTCAGTAATAGTTATGGGCTGCCGCTGCATCGCCGGAATGGGCAGGGGGTAGGTCTGAACCACCCTCCTCGCAACGGGGACGGTCTCTTCGGCCATGCAAGGTACCAGTTTTTGGTAGAACGTCACGTCCCAGCCTGGGACCGGTCTGATGAAAAAGGTATACTGGCCCGTAAGAGCGAGCACGCCCTCTCCAAATGCAAAAGCCTGAGATCCCGGAGACAGTGAATAAAACGCCAGCGACAAGATCATCACCAAAAACTTCTTTGACATAATAAACCTCCGATATAATAATTTATTATAGCATGTTGTAGATAATTCATCAAGCAGTTTGTAGATAAACTGCCACGACCGCCCTCGTCTCCGTTGCATTGCGTGAAGAAGCTGTGATAAACTTGCATCCGATTATCAAAGACCGGTGGAATGATGGCCTATTCAAAGAGTGCTATTACCCTCGTGCTCATCATGCTTTTGGCGGCAGGGCCATTCGCGGTGGCATTGGGGGGGCAAGTCGGAACAAAATGTCATATAACCTGCCGCTGTCTGCAGGATAACACGGTGGGAAATTTCGCATTTGTCATACCGGTGGACCAGTCTCCGGACATCGGTTATGAGGCCGATCTCGCGTGCAAGGCTTACGGCCATCGGATATGTTCAGACGGCTGCAACGGTCTGAAGTTCTCCTACACTTATCAAGTTACCAGCCCCTGATGTCATAACAGTTTGGACCAGGATACAGATTGATCGAAGGACGGTGGGGAGTGCCGTAACGCGTCCGCGGCAGTTCTCAAATTCCTGGAGATCGCTTAGCGGCATGTCTCAGTGCCCTGATGCCGGTTGTTATAATGGAGTGACCTTCTGTGCGGTGAAAGGCAGGCGGTGCTTAGTGCTTCAGAGGGACTCGTTGCTGCGAGTTACTTGTCTCTGTAGCCCTTTCTGGAGCCCATTAAAATGAGCACAAGGGCGAGAAAGAGTATAGCGGCCCCTAAGACTGCCTCCGTGGTTTTACCGCTTTCATACAGCAACACCAGGGAAGCTGCTGCAACCAGCAGCACCAGAGCAGCAAACCAATTGCTAGTGAGGAATCTGGCAATCATGAAAACCGGAACCGCCCCTACAACAGTTGAGGCTTCAGGGCTTTTTGTAACGTTCTGACCTGTCTTAACAGGTGGAAACACCTGAATATGTAGGTCCCTCTAGGAGTCGGTCGCGCATGGGCACCTATTGGACCATCGTGCCACGAATTCGGGAAAGTCCGCCGAACGCGGGATTACTCAACAGCCTCCTATTGCAGCGACAGGGTCTTTGGTACGCGCAGTTTTCTTAAGAGGTTGAGGTAGGCCGAATAATCCAGCTTCTTAAAAGATTCCAAGGCCTCGTTGTACGATTGTTCAGCCTGATTAGTCTTTCCAATCTTCTCGTAAATTCGGGCTTTGTCAGCGAGCATAGAAGCAGATGAGCGCTCATAATACTGAAGAGCCTCGGCAGGTATTTCCGCTTCGTCGTAAAGCCTGCCTATCAAGTACAACGCTTCGGTTTCCCCGTGGTTGTCTCCTGCTATGCGCGCTTTCCAAAGGAGCCGAAATGCTTGAAGCGACGCGTCAGATTTAATCCCGATCGAGGTAGCCAGGTTTCTAGCTCTAACAACCAGTGCTCTGTCCGTCTTGGACGCGCCATTTGCAACGGCCTGGGCCAGTGCACGGGTAAGATCTTCCAGAGCCCCCGCTTTATCCCCTAATTGTTCTTTTAGGAGGCCGCTCTGGCGGAAAACGCTTTCCTCACCCTTGTGCATCCCCAGTTTTTGGCGAAATGCAAGTGAAGCTGTCAGGCCTGCGAGGGCTCTCCTGTATTCTTTTTGACGAGCATACTTGTCTGCCAGCCGCTCCAAGACAATAATCATGTGCCCTTCATCATTGATGTCTTTAAGTTTTTTCAGTTCTGCCAAATCTTCTCGGGAGCCTTTTCCCTTTGCGCTCCTCGCCACAGTCAAGGCAGGCCCTTCCCGATGGAGGCGGTTGTCGGCAGCCAGAGCTTTTGGGGAAGGGACTCCCTGTTCATGGGACAAAGCATTGTCCGGACGGCCTTTAGTTTCCGTATGTGCAGGCTTGTCCCGGGCAATGGCATTATTTCCCCCGGCTACAACGCTCGGCTGCGGAGGCTTTATATCGGAGGGCAGACCTGTTTTCCGGGAGTCGATTCCCTTTTGCTGAACGCCTGTGATGGGCCGTATCGGAGCGACACCCTTTCCGGATTCACTCCAAATCATGGGCCCTCGGCCGATGTTGACCATGCCTCCAGTTTTGGAGGCACCGGGGCTTTGGCCAGGCGGCTCATTTGCCGGAACTGTTTTTTCCTTAGCCACAACTGGGGGCTGCTGATTGCCCAGGGAAGCTTTGGCCTGATTCGGGGGAGAGATCTTCTGTTGATTATCGGAAATAGCCTTCTGCGGAACTGCTCGCTCCTCGGGCGGAGCTGACGCCGGTTTGGCCACGCGCTCGGGTGCACGGCCCTCGACCAGGTCAGTTACCGTCTTTGCCAGCTTATAATGACCCCTTGAAGCCGCCTCTTCTATGGCCTTTGAATATAAGGCCGAGGCCTTATCCTTGCTGCCTGCGATCTTTTTGTTTGACGCCAGTTCCAATAGCGTCAGAATGGTTTCATCGCCTGCCTTGAGACGGCTGAAAAGCTTCAGGGCCTCTTCAAAAAAGCCCGCGGCCCTAGGATGATCCCCCATCCTTGAGTAGAGTCTTCCTGTCTCAAGACAGCTCCAGGCGATACCATGAGAGTTCTTATTTCTTTTCTCAAGCTGGAGGACGTCTTCGAATCTAATCAGAGCCTTTCTGATTTCAGACCGTTCCCAAAACTGGACTCCTTGGCGATAAATTTCTGCCGTGGCAGGAGAAAATTTTTCCAAGGCTCTTTTCCTGGATCGGCTGTTCAATTCATCGAGACTTTCTATTCCAGACTCCTCTGCCGCAGAGGAGTTGCCCATTTGTTTGGTCTCCGCGTCATGAATCGGCCGTGCAGGGAGTATTTCTCGAGTGCGACCGGGCTGCTTTTCCGCGAGCTGGTTGGAGACGGTCTTTTCCCGGGTAGAATTAAGGGTGATATTCCTGCCATTCGGAACCGTGGCGGCGGAAACAGGTTTGCTTGGGGACAAACCTTTTTCAAGAGTGGTTATCCGTTTCTCAACCGCGTCCGTTGTGGCAGGATCTAAGGAGAGACCGAGCGCTAACTGATACATCTTCAGGGCTTTTTCTTTTTCTCCTAACTGTTCCAGAGACTCTGCCATGAAAAGAAAAGACCTATGATCGATTGGCTGAAATGAAACCGCCGATTCGAACTCTTTAATTGCGCTTTTGTGGTCTCCTTGGCGAGCATGAGCGATCCCGAGGTTCGTGTGTATCTTGCCCTGCAGTTCCCCCAGCTTTAGAGCTGCCTCGAAGTCTTGTATTGCCTTATCATTACGCCCCTGCTGCACATAGAGCATGCCACGGTTGTTCAACGCATGGGTATAATCGGGCTTGATTTCAAGAGCCTTGGTGTAATCCGAGAGTGCCTTTTCCAGGTCACCTGTTCTCTTATAAGCCACCCCCCTGTCATTGTAATAACGGTAGTTATTAGGATCTGCATTTATCGCGAGCGAAAGCAAGTTCACCGCGGTCTGAACATCGCCTCCCTGGAGGGCCTGGAGGGCAGAGCTGTGACTATCCTGGCCTCCCCGGACTGGAACCGCTTCAGAGGAGGCTGCGCTGAAAATCGACACAAATAAAAGGAGAATCACCGGCATGAGTTTCATTGCAGCTTCCTTCGCGGCTCTGGGATGTGCCTGCCCAAGCTCCGGCAATTCTGTTCGTGCCGCAGCTTCTTCACGTTGATCAATCAATTCCCTGAAAATCCCTGGTGTAAAGTCACCGAGCCCCGTTTTCAGTGAGACCGAATTGGGCAAGGAAATCCTTGATGAAAGCAGCTACCTGGTCGAGCACAGCTGGGGCCTTTTCCACAAACGTGGCTTGCTTCACCGCCGTGCAAAAATCTGGACGAGCCGCGGCGTTTGCCTTGATTTGACCGTCAGACGTGACTTCAGCATTGTAACGTTCATAGCCGACTGCCAATGCGCCTCCTACGGCTACCAGCACGATCAATATACCGATTGCGACAACCTTCGTACCATACCTCATAATTAATCCTCCAGTCTTTGGCCCTAAAATATCTAGTTTAACGTTATTATTATAACATAACATGCTGAAAAAGAGAAGCCTTGCCATTCAAGAACGGGTCTGTCCAAAATGTCAGGCTCATGGCGCTTTTCCCGAGGTCACAAAGGCACGTCAAGTCCGGGAAAACCGGAGGGTAATGCGGCAGTGCTCGAAACCTTTCGCCGCGTTCTGCATCAAAAGAAGAAGGGTGCTTGATTGCGGCCAATCCGTACATAGTCAAGAAAGGAGTACGTCTGTGAAAAGCATCAGAGAAATCATGCAAGACAGGAACATCGCGAAACTTGTTGACTGGGATCTCCATCCTTTTGATGCCGTGACCAGGTACTTGGAATGGGGCACCAACTGGTCTCGGGGCCTAGATCACGCGAAATCGTGTAACGAAGAGTGCGTCTACTTTAAGATAAACGCCGTGGATAAACCGCCTCGGTTAGTTATCGTGCGCCAGAGTCACAAGGACTACGAAATAATCTCAGAGGTAGAAGCGCCACAGGACCTTATTGACGAATCAGTAAGGTTCTTTGCGTGCAA
>Ga0074045_10002256_pt1 | contig 17930 bp, 11 predicted proteins | sample BogForMeECP23OM2_FD_94442 | JGI IMG/M metagenome (GOLD analysis project Ga0074045, IMG submission 94442) | Bog forest soil microbial communities from Calvert Island, British Columbia, Canada - Bog Forest MetaG ECP23OM2 | ecosystem: Environmental > Terrestrial > Soil > Wetlands ...
CCGAATCCGTCGAGCTGCTGCGTGACCTCAGCCCCGCTCGTCGCCGTTCCCGCTATGGCGACATCGATTACGACTTCGAGCACGGCGTCGATACAACCTGGGCAACCGTCCCGCTGCGCACTCGCCTCCGCGAACTGCTTTCCGGCGGCCGCTACCAGCCATCCGAGCCCGCATTATTTCACCAGATTCTGCAGGCTTTGCCGGTCCTGCCCGAGGGATTCACTTTCATCGATCTTGGCTCGGGGAAGGGACGCACGCTGCTGATGGCCTCCGACTATCCTTTCCGGCGGATTATCGGCGTCGAGTTTCTTGCCGAACTGGACGCCATTGCCCGCGAAAACATCGCGCGCTATCACAGCGATCGCCAGAAGTGCTTCGCGCTGGAGTCGGAGTTCGGAGATGCGCGCCACTTCAACTTTTCCAACGAACCGACCGTGCTCTATCTCTTCAATCCGTTTCCCGAGCACGTTCTACTGGCCGTCCTCGCAAACTTGCGTAACTCATTGATTCACTCGCCGCGTCCGCTCTATGTCACCTACCACAACCTCGTGCACGAAAGGATCTTCGCCGCGCAGGGTTGGCTGCAACCTGTCCATCGCACGCCGCTATTCGCCATCTACCGTGCCCGCTAGCCGCTCCGCGAACCATCGCCGCTACTAGGGATTGAATTCCCTTCCCCTATGATCGGGATGCATGCGACTTGCCACGAATCTTGTCATCAGGACATGCATCGCCTTGCTGTTGTTGTTCTATGTCGTCCCTGCCGCCCGTGCGCAGAAAAATGAGTTCGCCATCGCTGCCTCCGGCCTGCTTACTTCGGCGAGTTTCAACACCAGCAGCAGCGCCGGCTTCCAAATCAATTACGCCCGCCGCCTGATTCCGCTTCCCCTCATCAGTCTTTATCTCGAACTGCCCTTCGAGGCGGGGTTCAACGGCAGCCGCACCATCGGGCCCAGCCTCAACCGCGAAGACTACAACACGCTCTACTTCACGCCTGGACTCAAGGTGAAATTCGCGCCCGGCTTCCCGGTGTCGCCCTACCTCGCGGGCGGCTTGGGATGGGGCAGCTTCCGCTCCACCAACACCAGCGCCACGGCAAATAAGTTCGCCGCCGATCTGGGCGGAGGTATGGACTTCAAGGTCTTCCCCTACATCAGCCTCCGTGGCGAAGTACGCGACTACTGGACTGGCGCCCCGACGCGCGACTTTCCCGGCATCTACCATGGCAACGTCAATAACATCGTGTTCAGTGGGGGAGCGGTATTTCGGTTCTAGTGCTCCGTGGTCGCTGAAGAACGATCCGGTCGGGCCTACCTTCACTGGTCAACCGTCATAAATCTCACGAATTGCTGATTCACGACTGTTTGTAATCAACGGTTTAGGCGGAAATTGTTTGTAAGTTATCATTCTAAAGGAGTTATACGTATCCATTAGTAGGCGTAGGACTTAGCTGGTAAAATCGCGATTTCGGCGGTAAAAGACTGCATACTTTACATACAGCAGGGGCGGGCCGCTGGTAGCTTTTGATGTCAAAGAGCGAGAACATTCCCCCCCGCGAGGAGGGTATTCAGAGGCAAGAGACACCACTCCCCTTGCCTCACGAACAATGTTTTACAGAACTGGAGTCCGGTGGAATAGGACGCAGGACACACCACCGGGTGATAAGGGCGCGACGCGAAGTTTGGGCCCGCGGCGAGTTCTCTGCAATCATCGAGAATTCGGTCCAAGGAACCGATTCCAGGTTAGCGTCGAGAAGCAGGGATACGAAAGGCCCCGCCCTAGCCAAAATCAGGCTAGAGCATCTCCCAGCTTGGTGTATCCCGTAGCCGAGCCGGAGTGCCGCCGGGTTAAAACCCGGCTCCCTTCAAAAGGCCATGCTGGACGCGGCGCTGAAGCGCCGCTCTACCATAACCGCCACAGGCTACAACAACTCCGAAACCGCTCTAGAACGGGGCACCCAGATTTATTGATGCGTGGGCCGGACCTCCCAGAATCGCGAGATCGGTTGCAAGGCTTGATTGCATTTACAAATTTGGGTAAATAAGCTGGACGGATCTCGCGCCTATCGCTGCCGGTAGATCTCACAGTGGTTTAGAATTTGTTTCCACTCAGGAAAGCATTGGTAGAGGGGTTTCCATGAATCTCGTGCGCCGCACCTCGTTGCCGTTTCTCCTCGCCTTCTTCTCGCTGATCTTCGCGAGCCCACTGCTCGCTGGGAACGTTCCGCCCCCGCCTAAGCTCGACTATCCAAAGGCGAAAACCGTCGATCAGGTGGATGATTACCACGGCACCAAGGTTGCCGATCCCTACCGGTGGCTCGAAGACACTGATTCAGCTGACACGCTGGCCTGGGTGCAAGCTGAGAACAAGCTGACCTTCAGCTATCTCGAGGAAATTCCGTACCGGCAAGCCGTTCGCGAGCGCCTCACGAAACTCTGGAACTACGAGCGCTACGATGTGCCCGAACAGCAGGGAGGACGCTACTTCTACCAGCACAATAACGGCCTGCAGAACCAGAATGTCCTGCTCGTCGCCGATTCGCTGAACGCTGAACCTCGAGTGCTTCTCGATCCCAACACGCTTTCCTCCGATGGCACCATCGCGCTGTCCGACCACTCCATTACGGACGACGGCAAGCTGTTGGCTTACGGCACCGCCGCTTCCGGCTCCGACTGGGTGGTATGGCATGTACGCGATGTCGATACCGGGAAGGACCTGTCTGACGTCGTCCAGTGGGTGAAATTCTCCGACGTTGCCTGGACCAAGGATGACAAAGGCTTCTACTACAGCCGCTTCGACGAGCCCAAGCAGGGCACGGCATTGCTTGACACCAACTATTTTCAGAAGCTTTATTACCACCGCCTCGGCACCGGGCAGTCCGAAGACAAGCTCATCTATGAGCGCCCCGACAACAAGGAATTAGGATTCAACAGCGCAGTTACCGACGATGGCCGCTACCTCATCATCAGCGTTTCACAAGGCACATCTCCCAAGAACCGCCTTTACTACAAAGACCTCAGCCAGCCGGACTCGCAGGTCGTCAAGCTGCTCGACGATTTCGATGCCCAATACCAGCTCATCGACAACGATGGTCCGGTCTTCTGGTTCAAGACCGACCTCGACGCTCCCCGCAGCCGGCTGATCGCCATCGACACTCGCACTCCCGCGCGCTCCAATTGGAAGACGATCGTGCCTCAAGCTGAGGAAACTATGACGGACGCCTACGTCGTCGACTATAAGTTTCTGGTCGCATATCTCAAGGATGCTCGGACGGAGGTTAAGGTCTACGATCTGCAGGGAAGGTTCCTCCGAAATGTTGACCTGCCCGGGATCGGCACTACTCGAGGCTTTGGGGGAAAGCGCAAAGACAAGGAGACTTTCTATGCCTTCACCAGCTTCACCGTCCCGACCACCATCTATCGGTACGACCCGGCAAAAGGAGCCAGCTCGATCTTCCGCCAGCCCAAAGTCGACTTTGACGCCAGCCGCTATGAAACCAAACAGGTTTTCTACCAGAGCAAAGACGGCACGCGTATCCCCATGTTTCTCACCTACAAGAAAGGGCTGAAACTCGACGGCCAGAGCCGGGTGCTGCTCTACGCCTACGGAGGTTTCGACATTTCTCTAACTCCCTTTTTCACGGTGCCGAATCTGGTGTGGCTCGAGATGGGAGGCGTTTACGCTCAGCCCAACCTGCGTGGCGGCGGCGAGTACGGCGAGGATTGGCATCTCGCCGGTACCAAACTGCATAAGCAGAACGTTTTCGACGACTTCATCGCTGCCGCAGAGTGGCTTATCGCGAACCATTACACGACGCCTTCCAACCTGGCCATTCGGGGCGGCAGCAACGGTGGCCTGCTGGTCGGCGCGTGCCTCACCCAGCGTCCCGAACTCTACGGCGCCACGTTGCCGGCGGTCGGCGTCATGGACATGCTGCGCTTTCACAAGTTCACTATCGGCTGGGCCTGGACCTCTGACTACGGCTCCTCCGACGATCCCGAACAATTCAAGGCCATCTATGCCTACTCGCCGTTACACAACCTGAAGGCGGGGACAAAGTATCCTGCGACCTTCATCACCACCGCCGATCACGACGACCGAGTCGTGCCCGGACACAGCTTCAAGTTCGCAGCGACCATGCAGGCTGATCAAGCCGGGACCGCGCCGGTGCTGATTCGTGTGGAAACTAAAGCCGGACATGGCGCCGGCAAGCCTATCTCGAAACAGATCGACGAAATTGCGGACGCCTGGGCTTTCGTCGCCTACAACCTCAATATGAACGTGCAATTGAAGTAGCCGACCGGGAGCGCTTGGACACGCGCAATATGTCTTTCGTCAGCCCGGGATTGGCGAACGTAACCTACCGCGGAGTCGCCAACCGAGCGTGAGCGTTGGGGCAGCAATGCGGTTCGGCCTCGTTAAGCAGAACAAATGCCGCGTGGTGCGGTTGCGGCACAGCCAAACAGCTTGCGGAAAGAGGGCAAAATGCAGGTCCCTCGGCTCCGGTCGCTTCGCTTCCTACGCTCGGGATGACAAGAATAAAAGAATAAAAGGCCTATACGGCGGGGCTAAAGCCGCGCCCCTTCAAAACCGGCGCAAGATCGGCTTCTTCCGCAACCTGTAGGGCCGTGCCCTTCCACCTTTACCTAGCAGTAGTTTTCCACCTTTAAAAACTTCCAGCCTTCCGTTCTTAGCAAACGCTAGAAGGTGACCTTGGCGGCGAACTGGATGCCGCGGGGGCCGCCTCCGCCGAGGAACGGGTTGCCAATGCCCACGTCGCCGGTTGCAGTCAGCGCGTAGGAGCCCACGCCACGCCCAGTGGAGTCAATTCCGTTCACCCCAGGATCGGCGATGAAATTCGGCAGCACCGGGTTGGCGAAGTTGGGGTGATTGAACAGGTTGAAGAACTCGGCACGCAGTTGCAGGTTCACATGTTCGGTAATCTGCGTGTCTTTGTACAGCGAGAAGTTGAACTCCTTGAAATACGGGCCGCTGAGCGAATTGCGTCCCAGATTGCCAAAGTGCCGCGTCCCTGCCAGGCAATTGCTGTCGCCGGTTGAGGTTGTCGCCGTGGTATTGCCAAAGGTGCAGGGCACGGCGAACGACGACAAGTCCAGATAGTTCGCTGCCGAGTTGCCGTAGTGGATCGGTCCGACGACGTCGGGCCGGTCGAAGCCTTCGCCCGAGCCCGAGTAGTCGCCCTCGAAGTTGTAGTTAAGGTTGAAGGGCTGGCCATCCTGGAGGTTCAGCACGCCGTCGATGCCCCAGCCGTTCTTCAGCTTGGTATAGTCGCCCGCGAATTTCGGCAACTGGTAGTTGAAGTTCAGGCTAAAGCGCTCGCGAATGTCGAAGTTGGAATTGCCACGCTCCAACTGCTGCGCCAGGCTGTTGTTGGGCTGCGCGGCGTTAGGAATGAAGTCCTCCAAATCGCTCGCATTGTCGATGGAGTGTGACCAGGCGTAGTTGGCCTGCATCGAGAGTCCGTGCCATCCGTTCATATGCAGGCTGGCTTGAAGCGCGTTGTAAATGGAGTTTGCCGACGACTGCTCCTGGTTCACGTAGAACAGGTTCGGATACGCCGTCCGAGCCACGTTGCCGCCGGAATCGAAACCCTGAATCGGGCAGTTGGGATAAACGTAGGGCGACACGCATTGCGACACGTCGTAGGCGGTAATCTGCGCCTGGCTGGGCTGGTTGCTGTCAATGAAGCGAAATAACTTGGTGCCTTTCGCTCCCACGTAGCCGATCTGCAGTGAAATTTGGTTGGTGATCTGGCGCTGGAGGTTGAGGTTCCAGTTCTGGGTGTAGGGCGTGCGGATGTTGGGATTCACCCCGAAATAGCTGCTCAGCGGCGAGGCAGTGCCGTACACCGGTGAATTCGGGACGATGGGATTGCCGCTCAGACCGGCAAAGCCAATCGCGGCCACGCCGACTCCCGTGTAAGCAGGGCCGGGACAGTAGGTGCAATTGTACGGAGCATGTCCGAGGAAGATGTCCTGCGAGAAGGCATCGTAGAAAACGCCGTAACCGGCACGAATGACCGTGGAGCCGTCGCCGAAGAGGTCATAGGCGAAGGCGACGCGCGGGGCAAAGTTGTTGAAGTCCTTGTTATAGAGGCTGGAGGGACCACCCTGTCCGCCCACCTGTACCAGCGTCCCGCCGTTGGCCGGAGTCAGCTGGTAAAACAGGTTGTTCTCCTCGCTCGGTACGCCGAAGTAGTCCCAGCGCAGGCCGTAGTTCACGGTGAGGCGCTTGTTCCAGCGGAAGCTATCCTGCACGTACAGGCCTTCGCTGTTCTCCGCCTCGTGACGGTTGGTGTAACCGGAGGCCTGGCTTCCGTTCGAGGGGATCCCTTCGAGAAACGCCGTCAGCGGGTCATTCAGGTTATCTCCATTGAAGTTCAACTTGCCCCGGAAATTGTTGTTCTGGACGAGGTTGATGGTGGTGCGCCGGAACTCGTAGCCGAACTTGAAATCGTGCCGCCCGATCTGCCAGGAGTAGTTGTCGATGAAATGCCAGTTGGAATCCACGCGGTTGCGAGGCACGCTGGCGGTTGCGCCGATGGGCGAGAACCCGCCCACCGAAATCTTCGGCAGTCCATAGTTGTAAGGCGTTACCCCGGTGTCGAGTCCGATGGAAGCCGGGTTGAACGTCTGATCCTCGGGAAAGAAACCTTCGACGAAGCGGTTCCAACCGAGACGGGCTTCGTTCACCTGCGCGGAATTGACGATCTTGACCCAGGAGAGCGAAACCAGTTGCACCGTGGTCGGCGTGACCGTATTGAAACCGGGGAGCAAACCTCCCGCCAACTGCGCGAACGGGAAGCTCTGGTTGCTGGTGCCGTAGTAATAGCGGCCGGTGAAGTTGTTGTTGGTGCTGGGATTGTAGTCGGCCTTGGCAATAACACTGTTGACATTGTTGAAGAAGCGGGTCGAAGTAGCGAGATTGGGACCCGATGGACAGCCGGTGCCATCGCTCGCGACTCCGGGAATGTTGGGCGAAGGCCACGGATTGCGCGCCAGCAGGTTCAGCATGGTCGGGCTCAGGGGAATCCCGTTGGCCGCGGCCTGCGCCTCCGCGGCGGCGATCGAGTTGGCGTCGGGCACGCAGCTCTGCCCGGCTTGCGCGCCGCTTTCCCGCTGCCCTTCGTAATCGACAAAAAAGAAGGCCTTGTCTTTCACGATGGGACCGCCCAGCGATCCGCCAAATTGGTTATTGGTAAACGGGTTCTTGGGCTGGCTGGCAATGTTGAAATAATTGCGTGCGCCCAGCGCGCCGCTGCGGTAATACTCCAGCGCGGACCCGTGAAGCTGGTTAGTGCCGCTCTTCGTAACAATGTTGACTACTGCACCGCTGTTGCGCCCGTACTCCGCCTCGTAGTTGGAAAGCACGCGCAACTCGCCCACGGCGTCGATCGGCAGGATGGTCGCCGGATCTCCAAACACGCCGGCTTCGTTGATGGCGGGATCGTTGCGGAACCCGTCGTTCATGTCCGTGCCGTCGAGCAGAAAATTGTTCGAGCGTCCGCGCGAGCCGTTCATAGAGAACGTGCCGAAGGATCCCGGCGAATCGCTGATCTGGTCCGGCGATCCCGCCACGCCGGGGTTCAGGTAAATCAGCTTGGTGTAATCGCGCCCATTGACCGGAATATTGGCAATTGCCGCCGCCGTCAGCGTTCCCCCCAACTCATCCGTCGTGGTATCGATCTGGGCCATGGCTTCGCCCGTCACTTCCACCGTGTCCGCCACTTGTCCCGGCTTCAGCGAGATGTCTACCCTGCGCTCCGTGGAGACATCGACCGGCACGTTGTTGGTCACCGAAGTTTGGAACCCAGCCTGCGACACCGTCACCGAGTACGCGCCTATGGGCAGCTCGGAAATCGTGTAGTTGCCTTCCGCCGTGGTCTGCGTCGTACGTTCCAGTCCTGTCCCCGTATTTTTTACTTTTACCGTCGCGCCCGGCAGCACCGCTCCGGAAGTGTCTGTCACAGTTCCAAGAATGCTTCCGCGGAAGGTTTGCGCCGAAGCCAAAGTCGCTGCCAAAAGCAGCGAAAGAAGGAGGAGCATGAAGCACTTGCGATTCATTTGTCCCTCGGAGATGTGCAGAGTTGTTAGTGCGAGATTATAAACTGCAGCGCGGCGACTGGGGCGCTTCAGTCTTTGAGTTTCTGGTATTCGGCTTGCGCTTGCTGGAGGAGCTTCAGATCTGCGTCGGCCTGCTTCCAGGTAGAAAGAAAGTCCTGGTAGGTGCGCCGGGCCGCCGGCTTGTCGCCGCTCATCGCCTGCGCCCGCGCCAGTTGCAGTTGCGCCAGCGCCTGGACGGGTGCATTCTGCCCCAGGCCACGGTGCGCCAGCATGTTCTGATACTGCGCCGCCGCCTCCGATGCCTGCCCGGCCGTTAGATAAGCCAGTCCGCGAACGTAAATGGGTGACATTACGCTGGTGTTGACCATGCCTAACTCGTAGGGCTTGGTCACTTCCAGCACCTCAATGGCGTGCTTCGCGTCACCCTTGCGCAGCGACATCAGAGCTCGAATGGTGGGGAGCCAGTAGCTCTGGATGATGGTGTCCGCTGGAGACTCGGCATTCAACTGGTCGACGATTTTCTGGGCCTGAGCGGAATCGCCCGTAGTTGCATGGGTCGCTGCGGCGGCTATGCGAACCTCGCGACCCTGGGAGGCGGCCAGTGCCTGAGCCGCCAGTTGACGGGCTTCGGCGGGATTTTCAAACAAGGCCTCACGGAAGGCTGCATTGGCTAGCCACAGCGCAGCGGCCTCAGCGGCGTCCTCACGCCGCGCGGTTGCAACAGCACGCTGCGCAGTTTCGCGCGCCTTCTGGAGATTTCCGTGGACGGCTTCGGTGTCGGATTGCAGGTACAGCATCGCGGACTCGGCGCCGGGAAGCTCCGTCGCGATTTGCATCTGGTGTTTCATTTCGGCTTCGTCGTTCTGGAGGAAAGCGATGCCGTAGCGCATTTCGCGCAGGTATTCGATATCAAGGCCGAGTTGCTTTGTCTGTTGAAAGACAGCCAGGGCCTCGTCAAGCCGGTCAAGGGCCATGTAAGCCGCCACCAAGTTGGAATAACCTGTGACCGAGGAGGGTGCAACCTGGATGGCCAGGCGCGATTGTTCAGCGGCCTTTTCGAATTCGCCCATGACTTCGTAGTTCAAAGCCAGGTTGACGTGAGGGGCGGACTCGTTGGCGTATTCCTGCGCCCACTGCTTGTAAACGTCGTTAGCTTTCTCCAGGTCGCCGATGCCAAAGCTGTAATAAGCAGCCTCGATGTAAAAGCGTTCACGTTCACTGACGCGGTCGCGAAGTTCGAAGGCCTTGCGGAAGTTCTCGCTGGCGGCCGAACTCTCACGCAGGTTGTATTGGGCCATGCCGAGCGAAGCGTAGGCGCGGGCGAAATTCGGATCCAGCTCGATCGCCCGTTTGTGATAGGGCACGGACTCTCCGTCGCCCTTCACGGCTTGCATGGAGCGGCCGATGGAGTAAGCCTGTAATGCCTCAAGCGATGATGTCGTGACTTCTACCAGCGGCTTGGTGTAGTGCTTGACGGAGACAAGCGACTCGCCGAGTTTCTGGCGCAATTCGTCGCCAACTTCACCGAGCTGTTTCAGCACATCGTCCCGCTTGGCCGCTTCGATCTGGGCGCTGGCAAGGCTGTCGCCGGTCTGGCAGTTCACCGCCTTCAACCCGATCAAGTAATGGGTCCCGACACTGCTGATGGAACCCGCGAGGAGCGCCTTGCTGTTGCTGCGCAGGCAGACCTCGAGCGCGACTTCATGAGTCAGGCGCGCGTCGGCAGGCTGGTTCATCATCTTGAGCGTGGCACTGATGTGACGTTCCGAGAGCACGTTGAGAAACGGAGATTGTTCCAACTGAATGGTGAGCGCCTGCTTCAGCGTTCCGTCGAAGACCGAATCGCCGGTGGTGTTCACGAAGTCGGCGATGACGACGGTATCTTTCTCGCCGAGAGGGGCGGTCTTGTGTGACTTCTGGTAAAGGAAATAGCCGATAGCGCCGGCAACCAGCAGTGCAGCGGAAAGCACGCCGCCGATCAACTTCCAATTCCGTGCGGGTGGAGATGCCTCTTCTTCATCCAGCTCTGTCTCCGGCAGTTCCGGATAGACCGATATCGGCCTCGGCCGCTCGATGGACTTGCGCGACGGCGGTTTTGCCAAGGTCTTCGACGACTTCGGCGCCGGACGTTCAGCCGAATCGGGCACCACGAAGTTCTGGGTGTCGGTCGTGTCGCGCTTGATCCGCTTCAGGTCAGCACAGATCTCCGACGCGTGCTGATAGCGCAGTTCGCGGTCTTTCTCCAGGCACTTGGCGATCACGTCTTCCAGCTTCGCCGGGACGTCAGGATTTAGCCGCACTGGAGGAATCGGCGCCATATGGAACAGCGCATCGAACATATTCGCCGAGGTGCCGCCACGGAACGGCAGCAGCCCGGTCGTCATCTCGTATAGCGCCACGCCAAACGAGAACAGGTCGGTGCGCGCGTCGAGGTCCCAGCCTCGCGCCTGCTCGGGGGACATGTACGCCATGGTCCCCATCAGCTTGCCGGGGTTGGTCAGGCGCGCCCCCGCGGGCTCGGTGTTCATGGTGCTGTTTTCGGCATTCGCCAGTGGACCGGACAACAACTTCGCCAGTCCGAAGTCCAGTACTTTCGCATGGCCACGGTTGGTGACAAAAATATTGGCGGGCTTGATGTCGCGATGCACGATGCCCTGGTTATGCGCCGCGTCCAGCGCTTCGGCAACATCCAGCGCAATTCGCAGCGTCTGATTGGTGTTCAGCGGATTGCCGTCAAGGATCTGGAACAGGGTGTGTCCGTCCAGGTACTCCATCACGATGAACGGACGGTCGCCTTCCTGGCCGATCTCGTAAACCGTGCAGATGTTGGGATGGTTCAGCCCGGAGGCCGCGCGCGCCTCGCGGCGAAAGCGCTCGAGCGCGGTGCTGTCCTCGATCATCTCGTCAGGCAGGAACTTCAGCGCCACGAAGCGGCCGAGATCGAGGTCCTCGGCCTTATACACCAGCCCCATACCCCCACCGCCAATCAGTTCAACAATGCGGTAGTGCGATATGACCGTGTCGATCATCGTGAGATTTTGGATGTAAGCCCTTTGGTGGAATGTTAGGGAGTGCTATCAGCCAAGTCAAATAATATGCAGGGATGCGCACTTAGGTTGCACAGGCGTGTGCCCTAAAAGGGGGAGTAAGGCGCTGAAAACGAGGCTCTACCCTGCGCTGGCTACAGCTTCCGCCGGCAATGGCACCGCCTTCTTATGAGGGCGAAGCTTGCGCCGTGCGGGCTCCTCGATAAAGCGGTACACCAGGCATGAGATCGTCAGCATCATCGCCAGCCACAGGGCGATGCCGACAAATCCCTGGTTCCGCACCTGCATCGTCTGCATGTTGTGGAAGAACGGGAACACCGTCATCGAGTGCAGAAGATAAAAGCTGTAGCTGGCGTTGCCGAACAGCACCAGCACACGATTGTTCAACCACGAAGCCCAATTCGGTTGCAACGCAATGCCGTAAACTACCGCCGCGAACGCTGGACCGCCTAGCGCCGTGTGCACCATCAGGTAGGGGACAAACCGCGCCGCGATCGTAGTTCCCGCCACGCCCAAAAGTCCGAGCGCCACCAGCGGCAAGGCGTGCCTGGGATTGCGCTGGCTGCGCAGGAACAGGAAGCCGCAGGCCATACCCATCAGAAACTCCGGCAGACGCACCAGCGGAAAGAACTTCACGAACTGAACCGCGCTCGACCAGTTGTTGCTGCTCACGTAGCCCAACTCGACAGGCCGGAAAAACAGATATCCGCCTGAGATGGCCAGGCCTACCAACCAGCAAGCCGGAATCAAGGCAAATAGGGCCGTACGCGACAGCTTGCTGTATCTCGCCAGCGCCGACGGAAATACCGCGTAGAAGAACGCCTCTACCGAAAGGCTCCACGCCACCGGGTTCCACATAAGGGCGGCGGCCGGAAGCCATGCCTGCAGCAGCAGCAGGACCAGCATCGACACCAGGATGAAGTGCTGTTCCGCGAACGCAAAAAACGGAACGTGCATCTGAAACGTGCCGAAGTAGAAAAACGGCAGCGAAATCAGCAGCGAAAACAGGTAAGCGGGATAAATCCGGGCGAAGCGCGCGCGGTAGAAATCGCTCTTGTCGATCTCGCGTCCGGCATAGGTGTAAACCAGAATGAACCCTGACAGCACAAAGAAGAAACTCACGCCGACGTAGCCGATCGCGGCAAACGACTTCAACCAGCGCGGACCGGTGATGGCTCCCATTTCGTTCATGTGGAACAGCGCCACGTGAAACGCAGCGAAGAAGCGCAGCGAAGTGATAGCGGGCAAACGCGGGCGGGATTCTTCCAGGTTCATAGATTTATGGACGACTAACCGGCGCAAATGGTTCCGTGGAGGAGATAGTCTAACAGTTTTGGTTGGCGAAAATTGCGAACGGCTGCTGGTATGGGATTGGCGCTGTTCCAGAACGGGCGGGCGCGCGGGACGTCGTGTTCAGTTCCCCGGCTGAACTCCCGCTGGATCAAGTGCTTCCTCGGCAATCACGGCGAAGCGCGTAAGGTTGGCCGTGCCAAACGAGGTCGTGATGGCGACATCGGAAGCATCGCGGCCGGTCGCAATCAGCACCCGGCCTATACGCGGCATGTTATTGCGAGCGTCAAACACCCACCATTGATTCTCCAGGTAGACCTCGAACCAGGCGCTGAAATCCATCGGAAGCACTAGCGGAACGCCGATGTCGCCGAGGTATCCGGTGGCGTATCGCGCCGGAATATTTAAGGCGCGACAGAAGGCAATTGCCAAGTGCTGATAATCGCGGCACACCCCCACGCGGTCGGTGAAAGCATCGAGCGCCGTGCGTGTCGGACGCGCGTGGTGGTAGCCGAACTTTACTTTGGCGTTCACCCAGTCGCAGATGGCCTGCACCCTTCCCCAGCCTGGCGCGATCTGGCCGAACAGTTCCGCCGCCACGTTTGACAGCCGGTCCACCTCGCAATAGCGGCTGTTCAGCAGGTAGATGAGGGCGTCGTCGGGTAACTCGCCCACCGGATGCTCGCGCGCATTGGGCGAGACCAGATCGGGAGTTCCCGAGTCTTCAATCAGGGTGGTGTTGCTCAGCCGGAGAGTTCCCTGGGGCGCGACGAATCGCGTGCAGCGATTGCCGAAGCCGTCCATATAGCTCGTCAGCGGGACGCCCGGCTCGATTGACATCTCATCCGGCGCGCGCAAATCAGCCACGCGCGAGGGATGCACAGTCAACATCGCAACCATCGCCACCGGCGCCGGAACCTCAAACTCAATGTCGTAGCCGAGGCGGATGAACATGCCGCAGTATAGCCCTTTCCGCGCAAGCTGGGGTCATCAGTTCACTTCGCGGCGGTGGCCTTCACCTGCTCGAACGGCACGTTCATGATGGGATACAGCTTCCAGTCGTTGTAATCGAAGTGCCACCACTCCTCGGGATTCACCGTGAATCCCTCCGCCTCCATCGCGTTGCGCAACAGCGCGCGATTGGAATTCTGCTGCGGGGTTCCGCCGCTGTAATTGGAGTGGGCGCGCTCCGACATTTCGTCGTAGCCGCTAGGCATATCAAGCGGCTGTCCAGTGCGCGGGCTGTACACCGTCAGATCGACCGCGCAGCCGCGGTTGTGCTTCGACCCCTGCGCTGGGTCGGCGACATAAAGGTGGTCTTCGACAGGTGTTCCGTCCCAGAACATCTTGGTCACATACCACGGGCGGTAGCCATCGAAGATCAGCAGCCCATAACCTTGCGCGTGCAGTTTCTGGTTGGCGCGGATCAGCGCCTCCGCCGCCGGACGCTGCAGGAATGCCCGCGCCTGGCTGTAGAACGGGGTTCCCATGAAGTTATTGCTCGAGGCGTAGTGAATATCGAGCTTGATGGTGGGATCGAGCTTCACCAGCTCCACCAGCTCAGGCTGGCGAAACGGTCCCGGCTCGGCGGGAGGATGCGCCGCCAACGCCGCCGTGCGCAGCTCGGGCACGGGCCGCAGTGGCTGGATCTTGAACGCCTGTTGCTGTTCCTGCGCGCAGAGCGAGGCACATGCCAGCACAATGCAGAGAAGGACTCGACGAGCCATCCGGTTAGGATATCGCACAGAGATTCACAATCCTGTAATATTACAATTGGCGCCGATGTCTTAGGAGTACGTGAAGTTCTGATGGCAAATGAAGTTGAAGCGATCCCGCAAGGAGTGACCGCGCGGGTGCGCGTTAGCCGATGGAAGAAGCTCGGTTTGCTTGCCTTGCTGCTGGTTCTAGCGCTGGGGGTGTTCGCATGGCTGCGGCCCATTGCGCTGATGCGCTCCGCTGGCCGCGTTGCCTTGTGGCGCGGCGGCATTCATAGCCATTACGTGCAGGTTGGCGGATACCGCGTTCATTACTACGAAGGCGGCGACGGTCCGCCGGTGGTCTTCGTTCATGGGCTGGGAGCGGAGTCACTGAACTGGGTCCCGGCCATGCTCGACATGCGCCACCAGTACCACGTGTACGCCATCGACCTCTTGGGCCACGGCGATTCCGAAAAACCTGACATCGCTTATTCCATCGAACAGCAGTCGGAAATGCTGCACCAGTTTCTCGCCACCCAGAACATCAAGTCGGCAGACGTAGTCGGCGTGTCCATGGGGGGCTGGGTCGCGCTGAAGCTGGCGGTCGATCATCCCGACGTCGTCAACCGCCTGGTGGTGGCCGACTCTGCCGGACTGAAGTTTCAGACCAACCTGACGGTCAAGAATTTTCTTCCCGCGACGGCGGAAGAGTTCAACACCTTCATGACCATGCTGACGCCGCGGCAATATCCGGCGCCGTACCCATTGCGCCGGGCCTTTCTGAACCGCGTGGCCGAGCACGCCTGGATCACACGCCGCATCTTCTCTTCGTTCCTCACCTATCAGGACGTGCTCGACGGCAGGCTGCAACAGGTCAAGGCCCCGGTGCTGGTGATCTGGGGAAAACAGGAAAACATGATTCCCTTGTCGGTGGGGAAGGAAATGAAGCAGCAACTGCCGAACGCGTCGATGGTGGTGTGCGCCGACTCGGGTCATCTGGCCGTGTTCGAGTGTTGGAACAAACTCGAGCCCGAGGTGGCGACATTCTTGTCGTCGCCCAAGCCACCGGCTCCCTATGTACGCGAAGTTGCTTCGGGAGCAGGCGCAGCGCCCATCGCCAGCGCGATGATGAAGCTGGCCAGCCAGCCGGGAAGCGAAAAGCGCTCGCCAGCTACACCTCAATAGGGATTATTTTCTGACACATCGATAGGGACCGGCATGTTTCTGCGTGCTTGCTCAGGCCACCAGCGTAGCAATTACTCTCTGCCTCTTAAGGATTGCGGCCATCAGGCGTGGGCTGCGCCTTCCGTGCAGCACGGCGGTAACCCACAGCGGCTTCTCTTCCGGTGCGTAGGCGATCAGATAGTCACGCACCAGCATGAATCGTAAGGGGCGTGATGTGAGGTCGGGGCGTTGGTGGCCCTGATTGGGGAAAGTCACCATTGCGTCGATGCTCGCGAGAATATCGGCAATTACTTTGTCGGCAGCGTCGAGACTGTCCTGAGCAATGAAATCCCAAATTTCGTCGAGATCAACGCGGGCCTGCGGGTGAGGATCGTACGCGATCATGAACCGGAGGGCGTCCGGCGAGCGGCGTCGCTCTTTTCGCGGAAGTGGGTAAGAACCTCGTTACGGGAAACGAGCTTCACCCTGCCGCTTTTCAGGTCGTCATAACGGCTGTCGAGCATCTCCCGCGCGTGCAGCACTTCGTCAAAGTACCCCGCCATCGCGTCCTCAACCAAGTCGTCAGTCCCGCGTCCGCTCTGCGTGGACAGGTCTTTGAGTTTCTTTTCCGTCTCGGGGGTGAGGTGTACTTCCATGAGCTTCAAGTTACGGGAAAAGCGGCGGTCGGGCAACGGCGTTCGAGCGGATCGGGAGTCGAAGGGCACTGGGCTAAGCTCTTTCATCCCTTCGGGACTGGGCTTGTCGCGAGCCGCGGCCGCGCGAGGATGACGTGCATGTGTGCTGTTGCGCCGCCTTATATTTTTGCCAATAGCAGTCAACTGTAGGCCACCAGCCAGCGAAATGGGTGCCCCACCCGGGCTGGTTGTGCCCGGGTGGGTCTTATTGATCACGGAAGTTCGTTGATGCACAAACGAAAACCCCCACCCCGGCAAAAGAAGCCGGGATGGGGCACCCACTTCAAGATCTTTTGGAAACTCAGAAGCGCGGGGCGGGCCACCCGCCGATTAGAAGTACGCCATTCCCGGGCGGTTGGTTCACCTGCGTCTCTCACAATGTCAGATAACGACGGTCTCCTTGTACTCCCCATACACCCGCCGCATGGCGTCGGAGATTTCGCCTACCGTCGCGCTGGCTTCGACGGCTTCGACGATGGCGGGCATCAGGTTGGCGGTGCCGCGGGCGCAGTCTTCCACCTGCTGGATGGCTGCCTTCCACTTCGCCTGGTCGCGTTTCACTCGCAGAGCTTTTAGGCGTTCTACTTGCTTGCGCTCCAGTGATTCGTCGATCCGCTGCAGGGGAATTTTTTTCTCCTCGTCGATGCCGAAAGCGTTGACGCCGACGACAACCGACTCCAGACGATCAACCGACTGCTGATATTCGTAGGCGGCGTTCTGGATTTCCGCCTGGATGTAGCCGCGTTCGATGGCCGTGAGCGTCCCTCCCATGGCGTCGATCTTGTCGAGATAGGTGCGCGCCCCAGCTTCAATCTGGTCGGTGAGCGACTCGACGTAGTACGAGCCAGCCAGTGGATCGATGGTCTGCGGCGCTCCCGACTCATAGGCGATGATCTGCTGCGTACGCAGCGCAATGCGCGCCGACTGCTCGGTCGGCAGAGCCAGCGCCTCATCGAACGAGTTAGTGTGGAGCGACTGCGTCCCGCCCAGCACTGCTGCCAGAGCCTGCAGCGCGGTGCGGACAATGTTGTTCTCCGGCTGCTGCGCGGTAAGCGTGGAGCCGGCCATCTGGGTGTGGAAGCGCAGCATCTGCGACTTGGGGTTCTTGGCCTTGAAGTGATCGCGCATGATGCGCGCCCACATGCGGCGCGCGGCCCGGAACTTCGCTACCTCCTCGAGAAATTTGCTTTGCGCGTTGAAGAAGAACGAGAGGCGGGGCGCGAACTTGTCCACATCGAGCCCGGCATCGATCGCGGCCTGCACGTAGGTCATGCCGTTGGCCAGCGTAAACGCGACCTCCTGTGTCGCCGTGCATCCCGCCTCGCGCATGTGGTAGCCGGAGTCGGAAATGGTGTTCCATTCGGGCACGTGCTGGTTGGCATAGGAGAAGATGTCGGTGATGATGCGCATCGCCTGCCTGGGCGGGTAGATGTAAGTTCCTCGCGCAATGAATTCCTTGAGGACGTCGTTCTGCACCGTGCCGGAAAGTTTGCGAATGTCGGCGCCCTGGCGGCGAGCGACCCCGACATAGAGCGCCAGCAGGATCGAGGCCGTGGCATTGATGGTCATCGATGTCGAGATTTTGGTTAGCTCGATGCCGTCGAATAGGCGCTGCATGTCTTCGATGGAATCAATGGCGACGCCGACTTTGCCGACTTCCCCTGCGGCGAGGCGTGGTCGGAATCCAGGCCAATTTGCGTGGGCAGATCGAAGGCGACGGACAGCCCCGTGGTCCCGTTGGCCAGCAAATATTTGTAACGCTTATTTGATTCCTCGGCGTCGCCCATGCCCGCATATTGGCGCATGGTCCAGAGGCGTCCGCGGTGCATGGTGGCCTGCACGCCTCGAGTAAACGGATACTCGCCGGGATAGCCCACTTGCCGGTCGTAGTCCCAGGCTTCGAGATCGGCCGGGGTGTAGAGTGGGCGAATGGCTATGTGGGATTCATTCTGC
>Ga0074045_10002257_pt1 | contig 17914 bp, 16 predicted proteins | sample BogForMeECP23OM2_FD_94442 | JGI IMG/M metagenome (GOLD analysis project Ga0074045, IMG submission 94442) | Bog forest soil microbial communities from Calvert Island, British Columbia, Canada - Bog Forest MetaG ECP23OM2 | ecosystem: Environmental > Terrestrial > Soil > Wetlands ...
ATGCCAGAGTTGAAGGAATGCGTAAACTTTATCCGAATCTGATCAGGGTGCCTGAAAATGTAATAAAATTTGAATTTGTCGCCTTCTCAAAAAGGTTAAACTTCCCAATAACAGGCTGGGACAGCTTAAAGCCATACGATGTAGGCATTATCAGAGGGTGGAAAATACTTGAGGCAAACTTGGCCGGGGCTAAATCATTAACAAGGGTTAAAAACGCAAGAATTCTTTTTGCTCTTTTAAATGCAGATAAAGTCGACGTGATAGTGTATGACCGAACGCAGGGATTAGCCTTGCTCAAGGCATTAAAATATTCTGATGCCCGCATTATGAGACCTCCTCTGGCGGTAAAGGATATGTACCTTTATCTCAACAAAAAGCATAAGGATTTGGTCCCATTATTAACAGAAGCACTCAGGAATATAAAAAAGAACGGGACCTACAATAAAATCGTACAAGAAGGCCTTACCGTATTGAAATGATATGATAGAGCTTAAAATTTATTTTGATGGCTCAAAACCGTGCGGCGTATGAGTTTTGTTTTGTTCCGGAGCGTCCCATCAGCACTGAACTCTTATGGCATCAGGTAGAAACCCAGCGCCTTATTATGGTGATCAGTGAGATTCAGGAACTTGACCCCCATCTGAAAACTTTTGTCCCTGCCAAACGTCACAGTGATAATCTCCCCCTTAAACTTCAGTATTTCTTCCTTGGGAGGCAGTGAAAAAAGCAGCGCCAAAATATTCCCGGTCTTCTCATAAATCTCCAAAAACTTGTTCATGTCCGCCTTGATACTCAGTCCGCTTTTGGAAATTTCGACCATAGTCCCTTTTTTTGCTCTCTTGTCGGAAAGAGTATCGATATCAAAGAGCGAATACGCCAGAGGGATGGAAACCTCTTTCCTGGCAAATTGCCTCTGGTTAAGTTTCAGGAGGAAGCTTCCATTGCATTTAGGGCAGACGGCATTGAGATCATCATGGGGCATAGCTTCTGATTTTATTTCCACAGCTTCGCTGCAATGGGGGCAGCTAAAGGTCATTACAATTGAGGCATATACAGTTATTGATTTCGTGCCGTCTGGTTCTGTGCTATTGCCCATTATCTCCTCAGACCTCCAACAGATATATCTTAAGCTTAGCGGAGGTGATGCACGCAGGAATAAGCTCTATCAAAGCCTAATTGATACATTATAACACTAACCAACACTAACCTAACCATAAAATCTTAATGGCTTTACAGGGCGCTCTTAAAACCCACACGGGGACTTTTGCTTTTTCCATCGGGCATTCTTTAAAATAATAAAATGTCATATAAGATTGACCTGCCGGTCACCGGAATGACATGCGCTGCTTGTGCTTCTGCCATTGAAAGGTCGCTGCTGAGGATTCAAGGCATCAAGTATGTTTCTGTAAATTTTCCTGCCGAAAGGACGACTGTAGAATTTGCCGATCCTGAAAAACTTGTCCCTTTGCCGGTTATTATAAAAGCCGTAACGGACGAGGGATATGGGGTGGCATCGCTGAAGATGGATTTTTCAGTCAGGGGAATGACCTGTTCGGCCTGTGTCGGCGCCATTGAACGGGCCTTGAAGGAACTTTACGGTGTTTTGGATGTTTCAGTCAACCTTGCGTCTGAAAAGGCTTCTGTTGAATATATACCTACTATTGTCGGGTTTGGGGATTTTAAAGGGACAATTAAAGAGGCGGGATACGACGCGGAACAACCCGGCGATGAGTTTGTCGACCTCGAGCGCGGGCGAAGGGAAAAGGAATACAGGGAGCTGCGCAAACAGTTCAGCATCAGTGCCGCTCTGAGCATCCCTATTTTCATCGGTAATATGCTGTCTATCGCGGTGTTTTCCAATTGGTATGTCCTTTTTGCGCTGGCAACGCCGGTCCAATTTTGGAGCGGCATGCGTTTCCACCGTGCAGCCCTCTCCGCGATCAGGCACGGAACTACGAATATGAACACGCTTATCAGCGTAGGGACAAATGCGGCGTATATCTACAGTACGGCAGCAGTCTTTGCGCCGTGGTTGTTTTTTGCCGGGGGCATTGCTCCGCAGGTTTATTTCGATACCTCAGCCGCTATTATCACTTTAATTCTCCTCGGCAGGCTGCTGGAGGCGCGTGCAAAAGGGAAGACGTCGGAATCCATAAGGAGATTGATTGGGCTTCAGGAAAAGACCGCTACTGTCGTTCGTGACGGAAATGAGGTTGAGGTCCTGATTGAAGAGGTTGTGGCTGGAGATATAGTGGTAGTAATACCTGGTGGAAGGATACCTGTGGACGGAATAGTGGTAAGCGGGTATTCGACAGTCGATGAGTCCATGCTTACAGGGGAAAGCCTGCCTGTCGAGAAAAGCGAGGGAGACACTTTATTCAGCGGTACGGTGAACAGGACCGGCAGTTTCAGGCTCCAGGCACTTAAGATTGGCAGGGACACAGCTCTTGCCCAGATTGTAAGGCTCGTGGATGCTGCGCAGGGAAGCAAGGCGCCAATCCAGCGGCTTGCTGATAAAATAGCTTCGGTCTTTGTCCCTGTAGTTATAGGGATAGCTGTACTTACTTTTTTTATATGGTTTTTTGCGGGGCCGAGGCCGTCTTTTGCGCTCGCCCTGATGAATTCCATAGCTGTGCTGATTATCGCCTGTCCCTGCTCTTTAGGGCTTGCCACGCCCACGGCAATCATGGTCGGCACCGGTAAAGGAGCTGAAAATGGAATTCTGATAAGGGATGCCGGTTCACTGGAATTGGCGCATAAGATCCAAGTGGTGGTGCTGGATAAAACGGGGACCATAACTAAAGGGGAGCCCGAAGTGAAGGACATAGCTCCGGCCAGCGGCATTGCGCCGGACACCGTGCTCAAGATTGCGGCAGCCGCTGAAAAATTATCCGAACATCCTCTAGGCAGGGCAATAATAAAGAAGGCGGCTGAAAAGGGCCTGGATATTGCCGACCCACTGGAGTTCACTGCGAGGCCTGGCGGAGGTATTAAAGCAAAAGTTAAGGTTGACGGCGGGGAGGCCGGGGTATTTATCGGCAATGAGAGGATGCTCCGGAATGAGGGCTTCGACTTAAGTCCTGTTATTAGCAGCGCCAGCCTCGCGGCATCCCTGGGCCGGACCCCGGTTTTCGTTGCTGTTGACAAGAAAATGATCGGCGTGCTCTCGCTTGCCGATACTATAAAGGATGGGTCGCGGGAGGCGATAAAAGAGTTGTACTCTATGGGCATAGAGGTTATAATGATAACTGGAGATCATAGGAGCACTGCCGAAGCCATAGCAAAAGAGGTTGGGATTGATAAATTCTTTGCCGACGTGCTGCCCGGGCGGAAAGTCGAAATCGTAAAAAAGATAAAAGCGCCGGGCAAGGTGACCGCTATGGTAGGAGATGGGATCAATGATGCACCCGCCCTGGCTGAGGCCGATGTTGGTATTGCTATGGGCACAGGCACTGATATTGCTATTGAGGCCTCCGGGCTGACGCTCATTAAGGGAGACCTGAAAAGTGTAGCGGATGCCATAAAGTTGAGCAGACTTACTATGAGGACTATAAAGCAGAATCTTTTCTGGGCTTTTTTTTACAATGCCATAGGGATTCCTGTTGCAGCAGGGGTGCTTTACCCGTTTGGAGGCCCATTGCTTAATCCTATATTTGCCTCTGCTGCAATGGCGTTCAGTTCAGTTTCTGTAGTCAGCAACTCTTTGCGGTTGCGGGGGAAGAAGCTGTAAAGTTTTTATGGAGGAGTGATGCAAAGGTCAGTGTATGTTGTTGATGATGTTTCTATAAATCTTGAGCTTGTGGAGTCTGTCTTCAGAGATGACCCCAATCTCTTAATCAGAAAGGCGGAGAACGGAGAAGAACTTATGAAATGCATCGACGCCTATGGCATTCCCGATCTCCTTGTCCTCGATCTCATGATGCCTGTAATGGACGGCTTTGATGTGCTTGATAACCTGAAGAATGGCAGGGAGTCAAACTACTTTCCCATTATAGTGCTGTCCGCGCTGACTGATAAACAGAGTATCGTCAAGGCCTTGTCCATGGGTGCTGACGACTATGTGACAAAGCCGTTCTTTGTCGAGGAACTCAAAGCCCGCGTCGGTAATATGCTGAAACTGAAGGAGCGGGATGAATATTTGAATACGTCGCTTGATGTGATGGAATCGAACCTGATCGAGAAGCTGCAGATTATCGAGCAGACCCAGGTGGAAGTCATTATCCGCCTGGGTAAAGCGGCTGAGTTCAGGGATGATGAAACAGGGAGGCACATTGAGCGCATTGCCGCATATGTTAATTTGATAACCGATAAACTGGGTTTGAACCGTGAGCAGCGTATAATGATGCAGTATGCCGCTCCCATGCATGACGTCGGCAAAATAGGCATTCCGGACGGGGTGCTTATGAAGGCGGGCAAGCTCACGGCTGATGAATTTAAAATAATAAAACTCCATACGGTTATAGGCAGCAGAATTTTAAGCGGCACAACCCTTCCCTTGCTGGAGCTTGCCAAGGAAATAGCCATTTCGCATCATGAGCGATGGGACGGGGGAGGCTATCCTCTGGGTCTCACGGGGAAGGATATACCGATATCTGGCAGGATAGTTGCTATTACAGACGTTTTTGATGCGCTTACGTCAAAAAGAGTCTACAAAGATGCATGGCCCATTGAACAGGCATTGGAATATTTAATGTCCATGAGGGCAAAACAGTTCGATCCCGATATCGTCGACGCCTTTTTTGCAATTGTGGACCAAATAAAGAATGTCAGGCAGGCCAAAAGCGATCTGCCTGAATCTAAACCGATAATCCTTCAAATTATTGACGGTGACGTCACCTTTGAAAAGCTGATTGAGCAGTGGAGATAGAGATAAAGATCAACGCAGAGAATTCCCTCCTTGTTGTCCCTCTTGGCGGTGTTGAAGAGATTGGCCTCAACATGACGGTTTTTCAATATGCCGGCGATCTTATAATTGTGGACGCCGGTCTTATGTTTCCCGAAGAGGACATGCTGGGCGTGGACTTCGTCATCCCGGATTTTTCTTATATTATTGAGAACAGGGAAAAATTAAAGGGGATAATCCTTACCCACGGGCATGAAGATCATACAGGTGCGTTGCCTTTTCTGCTGAAAGAATTTGATGTCCCTGTATACGGGACGCCGCTTACACTTGCGCTGGTGCGGGAAAAACTTAGGGAGCATGGACTGGATGACGCTCAGCTCATGCCGGTAAGGCCGCGAGATAGTATTACACTCGGTTGTTTTTGCATCGAATTTATTCGGGTCACTCACAGTATTGTGGATGGGGTCGGCCTGGCAATCAAAACCCCTGTCGGTACTGTTATACATACAGGTGATTTCAAGCTCGATCCCACACCCGTAGACGGGGAACTGATGGATTTCCTCCGGTTTGCAGAATACGGCGAGAAAGGAACGCTGCTCTTGCTTTCTGACAGCACCAATGCTGAAAAGGGGGGGTTCACTTTTTCTGAAAGAGAAGTAAGCAGGGCCTTTGAAGACATTTTTTCTAAAGTTAAGGGAAGAATTATTATCGCCACGTTTGCCTCGAACATCCATAGGATCCAGCAGGCCATAAATGTTGCGGTCCAGTACGGCAGGAAGGTGATCATGTGCGGTAAAAGCATTGTTTCAAACTCACAAATAGCCCTCGATCTCGGCTATTTGAAGATGCCTGGCGATACGTGGGTCCGGCTGGAAGACCTGAAGGACCTTGCCGACTCGGAGGTGATGATTATTACTACCGGAAGCCAGGGCGAGCCCATGAGTGTACTGTCACGCATTGCCATGGACGAGCACAAGCACATAAAGGTGAAGGAAGGAGATACGGTTATTCTCTCGGCCAAGATAATTCCCGGCAATGAGCGCTCGATAGGCAAAATAATAAACCACCTTATGCGCAGGGGTGCTGACGTCAAGTATGAGAAAGTATCTGAGATACATGTGTCCGGACACGCTTCAAAGGAAGAGCTTAAACTCATGATGAACCTTGTGCGGCCGAAGTATTTCATCCCTATTCATGGTGAATACCGTCACCTTAAATATCATGCCCGGCTGGCTGAAAAGTCGGGGATACTCAAAGACAACGTAGTTATTTTAAGCGACGGTGAGGTATTTGAGATAAATGAGTCTGGAGCCGCTAAAGCCGGGAAAGTGAATTCAGGAAGGATTTTTATCGACGGCAAAGGGACCAACGGAGTTGAAGACATAGTGCTCAGAGACAGAAGGACGCTGGCCCACGACGGCATAGTCATCGTTCTTGTGGGTATCGAAAAGCTGACAAAGAAAATCGTATCGGGTCCGGATATTATATCCAGAGGGTTTGTTTTTGAGGACGCCTCTCAGGATATTATCAATGAAGTCAGGGACCTTATGTCTGCAACTCTTTCCGGACTGCAGGATGACATCATTTCTGATGTATCTCTGATGCAGTCAAAACTTCGTTCGACTCTTAAGAAATATCTCAGAAATACCATGGACAGACGTCCGATGATTATGCCGATTATCATGGAGGTGTAATGATGGTATGGCTGATTCACTAAAAATCCCCTATCCCAAGTCGCCGGCGGCATCTCCTCACAACATCGGCAGAAGACTGCAGGAGATCAAAGGAGTTATTGCCCTTACGGGCAGTGTTTACCTCGGCCTGGCGCTTTTCAGTTACAACAAATGGGACCGGTCACTTTTTACTTTCTCTCAGACCGCGACCGGAAACTACGGCGGCATTGTGGGCGCCTATGTTTCCGATGCCGTTATTTCGTTCATGGGCCTTGCCGGCTATATGTCTCCGCTATTGCTGCTGATCTACGGGGTCAGGAACATCCTTGGAAAAGAAAAGAGTGTGCTGCATGCGTTGGGCAGCCTGGTTTTATTAGCTTCATTGTCGATGTTGGCGCAGCTCTTGTCCGGGACAATCCATCTGGTCGTTGAGCCTGCAGGGGGGCTTGCCGGGCTTCTCCTGGCAGACCTTTTCGAAGGGTTGCTTTCACCCCCGGGGGCCTATTTAGTGGGTATAGCCCTGGTGATCATTGCGCTGGTCCTTCTGAGCCCTGTGTCCATTTTTTCATACATGCGAGTACACGGGAAAAAGACCGGGTTGCCGGGCAGGGAAATTGAATCGGAGTTGCCGTTATACCCGTTGGAGAATGAAGAAATACTCATAGAGAGCAGACCAGTTGCAAAAGCTTCTTTGAAGCCGGTAACGGCCCCGAAAGTAAAGAGCAATAACGGCTATTCGCTGCCGCCCCTGGATTTCTTAAAGGAGGGTGAAGGCGCCTCGGGGCCGGCCAAGGATGAATTGAATACTTCGGCGTCCGGCATTGAACGAAAACTCACAGATTTTGGTATAAGCGGCAAGATAAAGGGGGCACATCCCGGCCCGGTGGTCACTATGTATGAGTTCGAGCCCGCTGCAGGAGTCAAGATCAACAGGATCGTGTCTCTGTCAGAGGACCTGGCCCTTGCGCTCCGTGCGCCGAGTGTCCGTGTGTATCCTATTGCAGGCAAAGCCACCATCGGTATTGAAGTACCGAACAGGCAGAGGGCCACTGTTGTCCTCAGGGAGATCATCTCCGCTGAAAACTTTCAGCAGAGCGCTTCTCTTCTTTCGCTCGCTCTCGGCAAGGACATTTTTGGTAATCCTGTTGCGACTGACCTGTCAAAAATGCCGCATCTCCTGGTTGCAGGCGCCACCGGCTCCGGAAAGAGCGTGTCCATCAATGCAATGATTATCAGCATGCTTTATAAAGCAACGCCCGAAGAGGTCAGGATGCTGATGATAGACCCAAAACTCCTGGAGCTTTCGGCCTATGCCGGTATTCCCCATCTGATATCGCCTGTGATAAACAGCCCTAAAGAGGCTTCCGAAGCACTGAAGAAAATGGTATTCGAAATGGAAAGACGGTACAAGCTCCTTGCCGAAAAGGGGGCCAGGAACATAGATGCCTTTAACCGGCAGGCGGCCGGGGCTGAAAAACTTCCCTATATCGTCGTAATTATTGATGAACTGGCTGACTTGATGTTTACCGCACCGAGCGATGTTGAGAATGCCATAACGCGGCTGGCCCAGATGGCGAGGGCTTCCGGCATCCATCTTATTCTTGCTACACAGAGGCCTTCTGTCGACGTCATTACAGGTTTGATCAAGGCAAACTTCCCTGCAAGGATATCATTTCAGGTCACCTCACGGATTGATTCGAGGACGATACTCGACGGGCAGGGCGCCGAACAGCTTCTTGGCATGGGTGATATGCTGCTTATGGTCCCCGGCGTCAAGATTGTTAGAATCCACGGCGCCTATGTAAGCGAAACAGAGATAAAAACCGTAACGGAATTTGTCAAATCTCAGGGGTCTCCCGATTACACGTCTTTTGAAAACATTGTGGTCACCGACAGCCAGGAGAAGGGGACTGATGGTTCGGGCGAAAGGGACGAGATGTATCAAAAGGTGCTCGATTTTGCAGAGGGTGCGGGCGAGGTCTCAATTTCGTCGATACAACGGAGATTCAAGATAGGATATAACAGGGCTGCAAGTGTTATGGAGCTTCTGGAGGAGGACGGTCTTGTCGGACCGCCAAGAGGCGCGGGAAAACCGAGGGACTTCCTGGGGAGAAGAGGATAATGAAGGCAAAAGGCAAAAGGCAAAGGGCTAATGGCGAAGGGCTGAAGGCTAAAGGAATACAGAGTTTTTTTTCTTCTGCCCTTAGCCTTTTGCCCTTTACCTTTTGCCTGGTTTTTATACTTTTACCTTTAGCCTTTTGCCCTTTGCCCTTTGCCCTGACTTTTGCCGACGATGAGGTTGCAAGAATTCAAAAGGCTTACGAGAATATAAAGGACCTCAAGGGCAATTTCGTACAGAAAAGTTACATTAAGGATTTAAAGAGGACTGATACTTACAGCGGTCAATTTTTTATAAAGCCGCCGAAGATGAAATGGGAATTCAAGGGAGACAAACCCCAGGCGGTATATATCACCGGTCAAGATATACTTATTTATCAAAAGAAAGAAAAGCAGGTCTTCAGGACAAGATTCGACAGGGCGACATACGGCCAGTCGCCAATTGCATTGCTGGGCGGCTTTGGCGATATTAATAAAGAATTTGATGTTTCTATGAAAAAAGACGGGCTGATACTTAAACCCAAAACTCCGATGGGTCATATTGTTCAGATAGAACTTACCCTGTCAGACGGGGTATTTCCTATCGAAGCCCTTTCTATTCTTGACACGGCCTCTAATAAAATTGATATTACCCTGAAAGATGTCAGAATCAACACAGGTCTCGGTGAAAGAATCTTTGCGTTTACGCCTCCCGAAGACGCCTCAGTTATTCAACGGTAAGACATATGAGAATGGTACGGGAAGAAAAGACTGTTCAGGCCATGATAAGAGTTTATTGCCGTGATAAACACGGGACGAGGGACTCTCTTTGTCCCGACTGTGAAGAACTGAGGGCCTATGCAAAGACGCGTCTTGCAAACTGCCCTTTCCAGGAAGCCAAGACACCCTGTGCAAAATGCCAGGTGCATTGTTATAAGCCCGCCATGAGGGACAAGGTCAGGGAAATTATGCGGTATTCAGGGCCGCGCATGGCCCACAGGCACCCTGTCTTGGCGCTTTTTCACTTTATGGATGGATTTAAACATCCGGGTAAAAGACGTAAATAGATATGATACCTTACAGGAAAATAGCCATAACCATCGGAGACCCTGGAGGCATAGGTCCTGAGGTTGCGCTGAAATCTATCCTCTCAAGTGATATTGCCGGACTATGCGAGCCCGTGATTATCGGAGACAGGGTTGTTATTGAAGATGCTGTCGAACGGTTTAAACTCTCCGTCAGTCCCGAATATATTCAACTGGTTAATGTCAGTGGGATTGCAGACAGAGGGTTTGAAAAAGGCAGACCCACAGTTGCCGGGGGAAGGGCCTGCGTGGCTTATATAAAAAAGGCTGTGGAGCTTGCTCTGAACAAAAGTGTCGACGCGATTGTTACTGCTCCGATATCGAAGGAGTCCCTGAAGATGGCGGGATTTAAATGGCCCGGGCATACCGAGATGCTGGCAGAGCTTACCGGCGCAAAAGATTTTGCAATGGTGTTTTACAGTGATAAGCTCAGATTGATCCTTGTGACTACCCATACAGCTCTGTGTAATGTGCCTTCAATGATTACAAAGGAAAAAATTTTGAAAACCATAGTGCTCGCTCAGAAGGCATGCGCTATTATGGGTATTGAAAACCCCAGGATAGCTGTTGCGGGCCTGAACCCGCACGCCGGTGAAGCAGGAATATTCGGAAGGGAAGAAATAGATGCAATAGCGCCCGCGGTTAAAGAGGCTGTCCGGCAGGGGATCCCCGTTTCAGGCCCTTATCCTCCGGATGTGCTTTTTTACAGGATGTACAAGGGTGAATTTGATATAATTGTCTGCATGTATCATGACCAGGGGCTTATACCGCTTAAGATGATCGCATTTGAAAAAGGCGTAAACCTGACGGTGGGGTTGCCGATAATCCGGACCTCGCCGGACCATGGCACGGCATATGATATTGCATGGAAGGGAATAGCGAACCCCTCGAGCATGATAGAGGCTATAAAACTGTCAGTGAGGATGAGGAGGTAGGGGTGCTCTTTGAACCATTTTCGATCGCAAATCTTGTTCTGAAAAATCGTATCGTGCGTTCTGCCACATATGAAAAGAGGGCCGATGAAGACGGCTTTGCTACCGCTGCATTAGTAGAGTTCTACGAAGATATTGCCAGAGGAGGTGCGGGGCTGATCATAAGCGGGAATGTTCTGGTGCATACCTCGGGAAGGTCGGCGCCGCAGCAGTTGTGCATCCATAATGATTTTTATATCGAGAAGCTTAAGCGTCTTACCGGCGCCGTGCACAATCTTGGGGGCTTAATCATTATTCAGCTTGTGCATGGGGGAAGGCAGTCCTTCCCGGCACTGCTTGGCGGAGCGCAGGCGGTGGCCCCATCAGCCGTCTATGACCCATCTACGCGGATAACACCGCGCGCAATGGAGGACCGCGAAATATGGGAGATAATCGAGTCCTTTGGCGATGCCGCCAGGAGATCCATGTACGGCGGTTTTGACGGTATCCAATTGCATGCCGCGCATGGATACCTGATTAATGAATTTCTGTCACCTCACACCAACAGAAGGGATGATTACTGGGGAGGCGATGAAGAGCGGAGATTCCATTTTGTCGAGGAAGTATACAGGGCCATGCGTAGGGAAGTCGGGGAGAATTACCCTGTTTTGATCAAGATGAATGCCGATGATTGTATTGAGGGGGGGCTGGCGCCGGAGGAGAGTGTGAAAATCGCAAAACGGCTCGAAGACATGGGTGTATGCGCTTTCGAGGTCAGCGGCGGCATGTATGAAGCGCGCAATAAGACAGTTAGGACTGAAATCCTCAAGCCCGAACAGGAAGCATATTTCAGGCCCGCTGCCGGACTTTTTAAGAGGCATCTGTGCATGCCTGTAATTCTGGTTGGAGGAATGCGCTCCCGGCCGGTAATGGAAGATGTGCTCCTTCAGGGCGATGCCGATCTGATTTCCTTGTCCAGGCCTCTTATAAGAGAGCCGGAGCTCCCCCATAAAATGGCTGAAGGCAAGGGAAAGGCTGATTGCATTTCCTGCAACGGCTGCATGAAATTCAATAAACTTGATGTGGTACGATGCACACAGATCAAACCGTGAGTTGATGGGATGACAACTCCAGCATCATGACGAGGGCATCTTCAGTGGGACGCAGGTAATAGTCTTTCCTTGTCCCGATAACCTTGAACTCCATTTTCTCGTACAATTTTTTTGCGGCAATATTCGATATACGCACCTCCAAAAAGAGAAAGCGGCAGCTATTCCTCCGCAGGTCGTCCATTGCATTACTGAAGATCATATTTGCGAGGCCCTGTCTGCGGTAATCAGGGTGCACTGTCAGATTCATCAGTACCCCCTCATCGGCCACTTGTTTGACACAAACATATGCAACAATCCTTCCATTAAGTTCTGCGACCCTTGTCATTGAATGCCGGCTATAAACCTCGCTGAGGAAGGATGTTTCCGACCACGGCATGGTATACGATGCCTTTTCTATCTCTGTAATCAAAGGCACATCTCCGTGGCACATCTCTCTGATTGTAACTGTGCTCATAGTTGTCTCAAACGGCACTATGCTACTCCTTCGCCTGCTTTATCTCAGCCTCGGACTTTCTCATATAGCGTGGCACAAGGTGCTCAGGATTATCAAACATGTTGTTTCTTGCTTTCCTCATACAGAGACAGGCCACGTTAGCCGGCGAGGGTACCATGTGTTGAGGGGCCCCGAAAAGAGCTTTTTGTCCGAGAGCTGCCAGAATCCGATCTTTGTAAAGGAGTGCTGCCTCTCCCAGGAAAACAGCGGATTTTCCTATGGCAGCGAGAAGCGTATCAAGTTTTACCGTTTGCTCGTCGATGATCTTTGTGAAACCATCCCCCGACCATTCAAATACTCCTGCATACACTTCCTTTTTCCGCGCATCAAGCAAAGGACATATAAGATGCGGTGAAAAAGTGACATTCCAGGCGAAGGCCTCAAGAGTCGATACTGAAACTACCTTTTTCCCCGTTGCGTAGCTGAGGCCTTTAAGGGTGCTGAGCCCGACTCTTAGCCCGGTGAAGGAGCCCGGTCCAGAGGCCATACCAAACACATCTATATCATCTATTTTAAAGCCCGAGCGCTTGAGGGCATTGTCGATATCCGCCATTATCCTCTCAGAATGGGTCGCCTTCACGTTCATCCTGGATTCGGCAATAAGTGTATCGTCTTCCATGACTGCAATGCCGCCAAGCATGGTCGATGTTTCAATCGCCAGCAGCTTCATAACCAGGCGCCTCCCTTTTGGACTGTCCGAAAAATATTATACTATCAATCATGCAGACCATCGCAAACAATTTTAATGAGGTGATCGTCCCGGCCGCTCCTGCAGCAAAGCCTGAAATCTCTTGAGTAGAGTGCGGAGAAGCGCTGATCGGTCTGCATTGTCTATATATAATAACCTATAAGTAATGCCAAATAATGTATTTAACCACAGCCTGCTCTTGGTACTTTTGGCTGTAGCAAGGCCATAGAATGCTTGCAATTCTCTCTTTTTAGTGATAAGTTTATCAATGGAGTTAAATTTTCAAATAAGGAGGGTAGATGAGAAGGACACTGTTTTTGGCTTTTGTAACAGTTCTTATTGCTTTTGGGTGTGCCTCGCAGGATTATGTAAGGCAGCAGGTTGACCCTTTGGTCGACAGGATCAGTAAGCTTGAGGCGAGGGTCTCAGCGCTGGAAACTAAAGTAGCTGATCTTGAAAAATTAGGGGCCGACGTCGATGCGGCAAAAAAGGATGCTGCCGACGCCAAGTCATTGGCACAGGAAGCATTGAAATGCTGCAAAGACACGGCTGTGAAAGCTGAAGATGCAGCTCAGAAGGCAGAGGAGGCAGCCCGTAGGGCGGAGGCAGCGGCAGAGAAGGCAGAAAAGGCTTTTGAATTAAAACAAAAGAAATAGTTTGTGATACTCCAGGTTCTCCCGCAGTGGGTGTGCTTGAATTCCCTGCGGGAGAACTGTCTTCATCATCGGCGTCCCAAACAAAAACAGACTGACCCGCTACAATTTCGACTGATTGATTGACAATAAAAGGCATTATGTAGTTTAATATAAATTCTCGGGCGGATAGCTCAGCTGGGAGAGCGCAGCCCTTACAAGGCTGATGTCACAGGTTCGATCCCTGTTCCGCCTACCATATGACAGCAATCAGTGAGCAGTGACGGGTGATTAGTTGTTAAAGAGAAAGACGTGATTTTCCAAACAGACTGATTGTGGATAACCCCGTTGCTTATCCCGGTTTTTAATTTGGGGTGGTAGTTCAGTTGGTTAGAACGCCTGCCTGTCACGCAGGAGGTCGCGGGTTCGAGCCCCGTCCGCCCCGCCATGCTTTTAAAATAATATCTCTTTGAATTGTAAGGGTTTGTAGAAATGCAAGCCCTTATTTTTTGTCAAAAACCACCCCTTTTTTGGTGCAGTGGTGTTGTTTTCCGGATTAATCCGGAAAACAACACAATACTATCGGAAATCTAAGCCGACCTGATGATCTTCACACGAGTGTTAGCATGGGGAAGACGCAGCAGACAAGTTTGAGCTTTGAAAAAACTATAGAAAGAGGCGCCGTGAAGAGAAGATATCCGGCAGGCGTATGCCGCTGCCCATGGGTCGACGTCGGCAAACAAGATCATGTCGCTTACCACGACGAGGAATGAGGCGTGCCGGTATACGATGACAGGACTATTTTCGAGTTCCTAACGCTGGAGTCGGCGCAGGCAGGTTTGAGCTGGTATACGGTGTTGAGGAAGCGGGTAGCTTACAGGAAAGCATACCTGAATTTCGACCCCGAAAAAGTTTCGTGTTTTGATAAAAAGAAACTTGAGAGTTTAATGCAAGATCCGGAGATAGTCAGGAACCGCCTGAAAATAGAGGCATCCATAAACAACGCGCGGAGATTCCTGGAAGTGCGTGCGGAATATGGCAGCTTTTCAGAGCACATGTGGCGTTTTGTCGACGGCAAGCCAAAGGTCAATAAAATAAAGCGGCTTGCGGATTATCCGGCGACGAGCAGGGAATCGGATGCTTTGAGCAGGGACTTGAAACAGAGGGGGTTTAAATTCATGGGCTCCACGATATGCTACGCCCATATGCAGGCGATTGGAATGACAAATGATTATTCACTCAATTGTTTCAGGAGGGAGGAGATAATCGAGACGTACCGTTTCTGATTCAAGCGGCGTGGGTATAACTGATGTTACCCCTTGCGTCTGGCTGACCTGAAACGTTCCCGGTATTCAATCGGAGTGATACGAAAACGTCGAAAGAAAGTCCGCCTGAATTGTTCGATGTTCGCAAAGCCACTCCGGCCGGCAATGCTATCCATAGACTGGTCGCTTCCTTCCAATAATTGAATAGCCAGTTCCAGTCGTAACTGTTCGACATATCGGGCCGGCGTTGCGCCCATTTCCGAGACAAAGACCCTGGCAAAGTTTCGTGGACTCATTACTGCCCGGTCAGCCATCATTTCCACTGTGAGTCGTTCGCAATAATTCTCTGAGAGCCACGATACCAGTGAAGAAAGTCGGGGGCTTTCATTGACCTGAGCCCGAAGCTGGCTGCTGTATTGAGATTGTCCCCCGGGGCGTTTCAAATATAAGACGAGAGTCTTGGCCACCTTAAGCGCCACCTGCCGCCCCAAATCTTCTTCCACTAGGGCCAGGGTGAGATCCATGCCTGCCGTCACTCCGGCCGATGAATAAATAGCGCCATCCTTTACATAAATGGCATCGAAAACCACATCAACGTCTGGGTATGCCGACGCAAGTTCCGAAGCGACCAGCCAATGAGTGGCAGCACGACGACCTTTCAAAAGTCCGACCTCTGCAAGGGCGAAAGCACCGCTGCAAATAGAAGCCAGACGACGAACGGTTCCGGCCTGCCGCCGAATCCATTTCAGCATTGGCTGATTAGCCAGGAGACGACTGTAATGGGGTCCTCCAGCGATCATTAAAGTATCTATTCGGCCCTTCCATTCTCGCCACGATCTATCCGCCACTATACGCAATCCCGAAGAGGTCGGACATGCTCCACGCTTTTCTGCCAGAATTTGCAGACCGTACAGCGGAACTTTGCCCGACTCCTTCAGAATAAAATTTGCGACAGCAAATACGTCCAGCGGTCCGACGATATCCAGTATCTCACAGCCCTCATGAGCCAGCATCACGATTGAACAGACAGCAGACCTGTGGATTGAGACGGTCTTCTTCTTACAGGTGGACATGCACTATTATGTCAACTCTCTCTCAGAAAGTGAAGGGCTGCGTTTCTCGCAGGCATACCATTGGAAATCGCTCCTGCAGTACTCCAAAAAACCATCTGTCACACCTCCGCGGCATAAGGTGGAGCAGGATAGTATTCAAGGAGGTGCTGTATCTGTCGAGCATGAGCTGCGTCGTAAATCTGGCCGATCAGCCAAAGGCTCATATCAAGACCGGCGCTCACTCCCGCGCTCGTCAACAAATTGCCGTCCCGCACATACCTTACCCCTTCTAGTACGGAGACATCGGAGCGTTTTTTCAGTGCCTCAATCGAGTCCCAGTGTGTAGTAACTTTCTTTCCGGCTGCTACGCCTGACGCGGCAAGAATGTTTGTGCCTGTGCAGACTCCCACCGTCCAAAGGCAACTCTTGCTTGTTTCGGCAATCCAGTCGAGAAGAGGCTGATTGCGCATCTGTTCCGCCGGGTCGCCAGTACCCGGAACTATGAGGATGTCAGGCTTCGGCGCATTGTCGGCCCTGTAGTCCGGAACCACCTTCATTCCTCCGATACAGGTTACCGGATTGCCGGCCAATGAAATCGTGAAACATTTGTCGGCAGTCTTACCGAGATACTGGGAAGCTGTGAATACCTGCCATGGTGCAGCGAAGTCCAGTTCGGCCACGCCGTCGTAGAGTAAGAAAGCTGTTGTAAGTGCCATGGTCAATAACTCCTTTCAATTAATTTTGCAGATGCCGGACTCCGGTCTCTGCATGATGGAATCCTAACATGACCGCTGAAATGGCACAATGACAATAATACGATAAATTCTGCCAGAAGCAGCGAGAATTATTTGTGTTTTTCCGGTAAGCCTGTGTAATCCTGCCATGGATGTTCCGACACCACAAGAAATGATTATGTCGACAGGATGGCACCTTCTGTAGGCGGTATCAATTAACGCCCCCAAAATGGTATCGCCGGACATCGGATTATTTGGGGTACACCCTGACAAGTCGATGGTTTCAGACGGATGAAACCCTGTGAAGATTACGAGCGGAATAGTAGACTTTCAAAAGACGTGAAATCGTTTATTACAGCCCACTTTTTGTTTTTTCTTATAGGCTCACACTTTTCGATTACGAGTTGAACCTGTTTCCGTATATGCCGTCCGGGTGCCGGTCGATCCGAGCATGTTTGAGCTATTGACAAGTATATTTTGGAAGTTGTACTTTTAGTGAATACAAACAAGGGTATGACATTTGGCTAAAATCGGCATTTTGACATGTTCCAATGCAACACAAGACCTCGGCTGCTCGTCGGTAAGCTGCCTTGCTGACTTTCGGAAACGAAGAAGGACTTTCACAGATTACCCTCAAGAAGAAAAACTCACTTTGACGGGAATAATAAACTGTCCCGGCTGCCCTACGCTAACCGGCCCTGATAAATTAATCGAAAGGATCCGGGCATTGACCGATTTTCAGGTTGATACCATTCTTTTTTCTTATTGCGTGAAAGCGCTTTGCCCATTTAAGGAAAAATACAAGACGGCTCTTGAACAATCATTCCCGAATATCGGGATCGTGATTGGCACACACGAAGAGCATATTACTCCGGAAGAATTCCGCTGCCGCGTAAAGAAGCTGTTTTGCCAGACACGGAAAACTATGGTTGATATCATTCTGAACAAAGACGAAGAGGTCTAACTCTTAATAAAGGAATGCCACTGAAGATCCTTAATCATTTGCTCTCTGAGTGCTGTCATAATACAATCTCCTTTGCTACTGATATCCGATCAGCTATTGCCATCGGCAAAGGAAGATTGTAACTGTAACGAACAAATGCCGTTCAGAGCAGTACAACTGCAATGATTTTCAGGTTAAGGACGTAAGACTTTACAATATTTTCGATGCCTTGAAATTGACCACAGTTTTCGATGTACAAAGGATTGGGCCTGAGGAGGTATCAATTACCGGTTTTACTGAGCAAAATATTCGGACACCTTAAATCGTTTCTTTCGTTCAGAAATTGCTAACCGCATCGACCCTTTGTTTTTGCGTACTTGTGGCTG
>Ga0074045_10002258_pt1 | contig 17912 bp, 18 predicted proteins | sample BogForMeECP23OM2_FD_94442 | JGI IMG/M metagenome (GOLD analysis project Ga0074045, IMG submission 94442) | Bog forest soil microbial communities from Calvert Island, British Columbia, Canada - Bog Forest MetaG ECP23OM2 | ecosystem: Environmental > Terrestrial > Soil > Wetlands ...
GCCGATGAAAACCCGTGATTAGCGACGGTACTCCCGTGCCATGCGCAGACGTCTCCACGCGGCCCTTGCGGAGAACGCGCCCGGCAGAGGTATACAGCTTGCAATCGGCAAACAGGCAAACCCAGGCGAGCTCCCTCGCAAGATTGCGAGTCTCGAGCGCCATTTTCATGGTCACGGTTGGGGAGGGCTGGAGCAATGAATCGGAATCAGTTCGGCACGCGGATGTCCGGCATCCGACGGATCGCAAGCATTGCAGCAGGGGCGTTACTGGCGGTCTCGATCGGCGGCGCGGCGCACGCACTCACGTACACGACGGGGGATTACATCGCAGTCTTCGTGAAGGGGAACACGGACTTCTATGTGGACCTCGGTCAGAACCTTAGTAGCCTTAACAACGGCGGGACCTTCCTCCTGCCGACGCCTGCGCAGTCCGGGGATTTCGCCTCCGGGGCCGCCGGCGCGACTTTTGCCCTCTATGAGACCAACGCTCCGTTCAGCGGGACTTCCCCCCGAGGAATTACGATCACCACAGATCCGAGCGTGGATCCGACGACTTTCAACAACAAGGCGAGTCTCATCACGAAGGTCACGCCCGCACAGGTTGCCCTCGACAACGGCAGCGGTGCTGGCTTCCTGCCCGTGGATGTGGGGACGTCGGTGACAAACATCCTCAACGATACGTTTCGTCTTGCGCTCAACAACAACAGCAACCCGGGACCGGTTAACCCCAACAGTTGGGTGAGTCTCATCGGTGCCAATATCAACGGCAACCTCCCCTTCTCCACGGCGAGCACCCTTGGTGCCGGGACCAGCGTGGAGAATCTCTATAGCGTTACGCGAACCGGCAACGCGACGGCAGTCGCGGCCCCGCTAGGTTTCTTCGACGTGTTCGCAGATGTCTCGACACCGGATGGAACCGCCGTAACGCTCACATTCAGCCCGATCCCGGAGCCCGGCACGCTGCTGCTGGTCGCCTCGGGCCTGACCGGCCTGATCTGGGTGGGCCGCCGTCGGACGGAGTAGCCGCGACCTCCTGAGCGTGTGCTCGGAACAATGCACTTAATCCTAAACGGAGTATTTCCAAAATGACACTCTTTAAGAAGGGCCTTGCGCGGCGGCTTGCAATGGGGCTTGGCCTTGCCGGCCTCGTCTCCATGCCGCTCTCCGCGAACGCCGGAGCCCCCGGCACGCCGCCGGCAGTGGGAACGCCGTTCGTGGTCTTCGGCGGCGCGACCGCGCTCTTCAACAACGAGGTGATCGCTGCGCTGGCGTCGATGACAGCGGTCTACAACGTCTTCCAGGAATGCGCCACGGGCGCCAAGTTCGGCACGGTCGCCACGCCCAACGGCTGCAATCTCCCTGCCGCAGTGCTCCAGGGCGGCCATAGCTCCATTCAGAACTTCATTGCGATCCACGGGTTGACGAGAGCGTGCGGGGCCAACACTCCGCCCCTTTGCTATGGGACGCCGGTTGCGACGGAGCTCGTGTACTTCATCTCTGCTAACGGCTCAGGCTTCGGTGTCCAATGCTCCGCGTCGGGCCACAGTAGGCTCGGGGTCGTGGGAATCGCTGGCCTCGACGGGATTTACGGTGACGCGGATGATCCCATCCATACGCTCCCGGCGTTCCCGGTTGGCGATATCATTCCTGCGGGCTGGCCGGGTGCTAGCGCGACGGCGGCCGCGATTGCGTCCTGCCCGGGTAAGACGAGCGCTGCTGCACAGCTTGCGAACGTCCCCGCCGCAGTGCCCCCGCCGCCCAATGTGGGAAACGAGTATTGCATCGTCGACGCCGACCTGAATAACGACGGTGCCATCGGAATCGCGGGATCGGCTACTGGAGCGCAGGTTTCGGGCGCCACTCCGAGCGGAAGCCTCGGCGCGACAACGATTGGCAGTGCCAGCAATTCCCCGAACGGCGAGACGTCGAATATCGCCGAACAGTGCGTCGCTGGCTTCTCAGACCTTCCGCCGTTGGACTTTCTCGATCCGGGGATCAACAGCCTGACCATGGGCAACCAGCAAGAGATCGGCGAGCAGCTCTTCAAGGTCGTGGTGTCCTCGAGCCTCAGACCGCAGAGCAACGGCCTCTTCCCGACCATCACCTCTGCCAACAAGGTCTGGCTCAGCAAGGCACAGCTGCAAACGATCTTCGGCGGCAACACCAACGCCTCGGACGCCTGCACCTGGCATGACGTCGGAGTCGTGGATACGAGTGCGGGAAACCCGAACTCGCTGATCACTGTCTGCCAGCTCCAAAGTACCGCAGGGACGCTTGAGACCTTCCGGAACCATTTCACGGTTGATAAATTTGGCAGCCACTTCTTCCAGCCCTCTGGCAACGCCGTGCTTGCTTGCCAGAGTACGGGTGAGAACTTTGCGCCAGAGCTCGCGGCGAACAAGACCTACATCCAGGGCTTCGGCACGACTGACGAAGTGAACTGCATGGAGTCACTTGGCGTGGGTACCGGGGCGGTCGGTCAGATCGGTTACGTCGCCGTCGGCTCGAGCACGACCAACGCGGCCTTCTATGCACCGGTCGTCGAGGGAATCGACGCCGATGCGTACACGGCGCAGCAGGCTCGGAACCTGGCGAAGTGCGGCCTGTGGCCGTTCGTCAGCCCGAGCGTTGGGGGAACAGGCATCGCGGATGCGACGGGATCGGCCACCTACATGCTGAACGCCGTCTCCACGGCGGGACTCTTTGATTATACTAACTCGCCGGAATTCGTGTCGATTGGAGACGGTCTCAGCAATGGAGTTGCAGTCGCCAAAGACCGGGTGGACACGGCTTGGAACCTGATCTTTACCGCCGAGAACAATCCAGCCGTGGCGGGTCTGCCGCTCACCCCGCAGACCTACGGGTGCGAGGCGGTTGGTCTTCCGCCAGTGGCACCGTAGGGAATTATTACGACTTGGATCGTAAGGGCCCGGCCTTCGCGGAACGCGAAGGCCGGGTTTAGCTCAGCGCTCTCGTAGCTGCCCCCGCGGGTGGGGAAAGCCGTACCGATGGCTCCCTTTCTTTGGGTCTACGGATTTCTCTTCACCGGTTAACCCACTGCAGGAGGAATCTCCTGGCTCGCGGCGCGTCGAGCCTTTCCTCCCCACTCTTAGCTATCCGGCTCGCGCTGGGTGCTGGGTGAGGGCATCCCCTTCTTTCCACAAAGTTTGTGTCATTTGTGTGAGGCGCGCGATGAATGCGTTCTCGACCACTTCCATAGCAGGCAACCTTTGGCGCATTCAGTGGCTGCGCATGTTCCGCCATGCGCATTGAACGCTCACGGCCCAGGTCCTGCGCGGTGTGTTGGAGGGATCGGAAGTCATGCAGCAGACGTTCAGCAGAGCCTACCTCCGCTCGCTTATGCCCGTGGTCCTCGGCGTTCTGCCAGTCCAGGGGGCCGGCGCGGCCGAGGCCCGGCCAGCACGGGACGCAACGTCGACGAAATCCTGCGCGTGATTGATTTGCTCCAGCTCACGGCGAAGCATCAGGTGGCGACGCCGGTCGACTGGAAGCAGGCTGGCGACGTGATCATCGTACCGTCCCTGAGCGACGACGAGGCGAAGAAGTGCTTCCCGCAAGGGTGGAAGCCGTTGAAGCCGTACCTGCCGGTGGTTGCGCAGCCGCGCGGCTGATCCCGGACCGCCGGTGGCGGTTTCGAGACATGGCCACCTCCGCGGCTTGGGAGACCGACGTCGAGTGACCGCCCGCGACGGCTTCGTAGGGACCATCGGTCGGACGCCCCTGATCAAGCTCCGCAGGCGTCCGAGGAGACGGGCTGCACCATCCTCGGCAAGGCCGAGTTCTTGAATCCCGGCGGATCCGCGAAGGACCGCGAGGCGCTCTACATCGTCCCCGACGCGGAGGAGCGCGGCCTCTTGCAACCGGGGGGCGTGATCGTCGAAAGCACCGCGGGCAACACCGGGATCGGGCTGGCACTTGTCGGGAATGCGCGCGGCTACCGCACCGTGATCGTGATCCCCGAGACCCAGAGCCGGAGAAGAAGGACATGCTGCGCCTATGCGGGGCGAAGCTGCGCGAGGTTCCGGCGGTCCCGTACCGCGATCCGAACAACTACGTTCACGTGGCCGAGCGGCTCGCGAAGGAACTCTCGGAGACGGAGCCGAAGGGCGTCGGTCGTACCACGGCAGCGCAGCGCTGCACGTGTGAATATGTTCTTCGCGCCCGTAAATCAGCCGGACCAATGACGCGAGACGTAGACGAAGGAAAACAGCCGTTCTAGCGACTTCCGAGCCTGACTCGCGCCTGCCGAGTCATTTTTCGCGTGTAACCCCGCGACTTTCCTCAGTGTCGCTCTCTGGTGAAGCGGGTTCGAATCCCGTTCGAGCTGCCTTCTGCAGGTGACGCCCAATGTGCCGCCGACAAGCCCGGCAAGAGTTCACCGCTTGCGACGCTTTGTCCCTGGCTTGTCCCTGACGGAATTTTGGGTTCTCGAAGCCGGTGTCTTTGCAGGAGTTCTGAAGCCGTCGCCCGGGTTCGAGTCCCGGAGGGCCCACGCCTAACACCACGGACTGTCTCGCATTTGCTCTTGGAACTCTCGTCGTCGGCTCGTCGCCAAGGACTGGTCCGAGGCCGCAGCAGCACTTCGATCAGGGCGGTGGCAGAACGAGAGACCCCGAAAGCAAACACGCGCGCGTAGAGGAAGAATTTGACCTTCCGCGGGGGGACTCATGACCCTTGCCGTCCTCCTTGTCACTCGGGCTGCGAACGATTCCCGACTCCCTGCGCGCTCCGCGTACGCGGCGCTTGCTCACGCCTGCTCCCAGGTGTCGTAGAAGTTGAACCACTGGTAGGGATGCTCCAGGCAGGCTTGCTCAAGGCCCTGCACCCAGGCCCGGGCGAGTTCAACCGCCGCTTTGTCGCGGTCGCGAGGCGGGACCTTCGCAATGTTGCCGAGCGGGCGCACCACCGCCTCGTAGTGGGCGTCGCCCTTACGCAGGCAGAGCGAGAGAAAGGTCGGAACCCCGAGCAGGCAGGCCAGGCGGAAGGGCGAGAGCGGAAACGCCATCGGGTGTCCCAGGAAGTCGATCAGGATAGGCATGTCGCCTCCGCCTGCGGGCATTCGGTCGGCCATGATCCCCACCAGCTCGCCGCGGTCGAGGCAGGCCTTGATCTCGAAGGCCGTGCCCACCGCACCGGGCTCGGGGCTAAGCACGCGCATCTGGCTGTTCGGGTCCAGCGACTTGAAGAAGCGATTGATGCGCTCTGCATGCGCGGTGAACATCACCACGTTGAGCGCGATGCCGTGGCCGCCCGCGAGCTGGCGAGGCATGTCGAAGCTGCCGAGGTGGGCGCCGATCAAGATCCCACCACGCCCCTCGCGCTTGAGGGCGAAGAGGTGCTCAGATCCCTGGTGGTCCATGCGCAGCTCGGAGAGGCCGTGCCCCCAGAGCACCATGCGGTCGAAGATCTGGAGCGCGAACTCGTGGTAGTGCCAATAGGAGGCGAAGAAGCCCGGTCGCCCCCGCAGCCGCGGCCGGCCTTCGGGATGAGCCCAGACCCGTTCGAGATAGCGGCGTGAAGGGCCTCGCGAGCCGCGCTCGCGCACGAAGAAGTAGGCAGCGATCGGATGGAGAATGGCACGCGAGAGGCTACGGCCGAGCAAATCGTAAAGGCGCGCCATCAAGCGGAGCGCGCCGAGCGAGCCCCGCTCTGCGAACTCCTCCCAGCGACTCGCCGCCTTCGTTTCACGGGCTTGGCTCGGGCGGGGCTTGGACGCCGTCATCTCAGTCCTTGCCGCCTCAGGGCTCCCCGCCCCGGGAGCGCACGAGGTCGGCCCGGACCGACGCGAAGACGCGCGCATTGCCGTCGGGTCGTCCTCGATGGTCATGCCCTGGCGCTCCTCGAGCACCATGGTGCACTCGAGCGTGTTGATCGGATCGGGCCCGAGGCCTCGCCGAACAGTTCCGCGTCGGTCTCGATCTCTTGCGGACCGACGTCCTCGAGCGCCTCGCCTCCTTCCACGCTCCGACCTTTCCTTAAGGTGTTCCTCCAGTACCGCAGTCAGTCGCCGTGCCGCAAGCGTTCCTGCCTCGCCCCCGGTGGAGTGGCTCCCCGACCTCGATCCGGAAGGCCGGATCCTCGCTGTCGCGCTCGGAGCCTGCGCGACGCCCAGGCAGCACAAGGCGAGTCGGCGTGCTCGAGGGGCAGACAGAGTAAGATGACCAGGAAAACGGTCTCCCGGGAAGGAGAGCTCATGGAGCTTCGCGAGCAGCGGCTCGTTTCACTCGCGCGATCGGGTGCGGTGACGCTACCGGCCGCCGCGGGGCACGGTGTCACCCTCCTTGATCCCGCTTTCCTGGACGGCGCGGAAGTGGCGCTCGCCGACGACGCGCGCGATGCACGCCCGCAGGCGATTGGGGCGCGCTTCAGCCGGCTGCGATTCGGTACGGCCCTCGCCCCGACCCGGCAGTGAGCGACCCGTTCGCGCGCGTCGCGATCGAGGGCGATACGGGTCGTGGCGTCGTGCGCCGCGAACATGCGGTCGCGCTCGCTGCCGGGCACTTCCCAGGCGATCCGTTCCTGCCGGGCGCCTATCTGGTCGAGTTGATGGCGGCGCTCGCCGAGCGCGTCGCCGCGCCGGCGCGCGTGAGTGCGATCGTACGCTGCGCGTTCGCACGTCGCGTCCGGCCCGACACCGAGATCGTCGTCACCGCGCGGGCGGCGGGCGTCCTCGTCGAAGCCCGGCTCGAGGCAGGCGGCGAGCCTGCGGCGCGCGCTACCCTGCGCCTCGCGTGAGTACCCCCGCTAACCTGCGCGCCGAGCAGCTCATGCGCCACCGGCCGCCGGCGCTCCTCCTCGGGACGGTTGTCGAATCGACCACCAGTGGTCTTGCGTGCGAGGGCATTGACGACGGTCCGTGGCGATGGGCCCGACTGCTCGAGGGCGCGGCGCAGGCCGCAGGCCTGTTCTCGGGTCTGCAACCTGGCGGCCCGGGAGCGGCGTCGGTGATCGCCGAGTACCGCGACGTGGCCATCCACGCTGGGCGGCACGACGGCCGGGTACGTTTCCACGCGGCGCTCGATCGGCGTATCCTCGGTTTCTGGCGCTGCCGCGTGGACGCGCACAGCGCCGACGGTCGGCTCCTGCTCTCGGGGCTGGTCGCCGTCGCGCCCGGAGCCCAACCGTGAACGCGCTCGAGATCGACGTCACGCCGCCCGACGATCGTTGCTACCCCCCGCTCGCCGCGGTCGGACTGTCGCCGGATCCCTTCGACCCGATCCAGGATCGCGCCTGCAAGCTGGTCGACCTGTACACGCTCCACGTCGCGATCGACCTGCTGCGCGAGCTGGCCGACCCCGCCCTCCTTGAGCGTGGCGCGAGCGCCGACGACCTGCTCGCGGGGGGCGGCTACGTGGCGGCATTCCGCCCTGCGCTCGGCTGGCTCCTTGGCCGGGCGGCTGCGGCCGGCCTCGACGTGCGCACGCCCCTCCCCCGAACGGACCGCGCGTCGGTGCGGGCCGCGTGCCTCGCGGTCGACCCGTCCTATGTGCCCGCGTTCACGCTCATGGACGAGGCGGCAGCACTCTATCCGCGCGTGGCACGCGGTGAGGTGAACGGCGACCGGGCGCTCTTGATGAAGGTGTCGCTATGGGTCACCTACTTCGACAACCGCAACGGCTACTACGCGCTCAACAACCGCGTCGTGGCCGCGGCCGCCGCGGCCCGCACCGCGGGACCGGCACGCGTTCTCGAGGTGGGCGCCGGGCTCGGTAGTGCCACCGAGGCCGTGCTCGCGGGCCTGCCCGCCGTCGAGCGCTATCACGTGACCGAGCCGATCCCCTTCTTCCGACGGCGTGCAGAGCGCGCGCTGCGCGCCGCACATCCCAGCGTCGCCCTCGAATTCGGCGCCCTCGACGTGAACGGCCGATGGGCCGCGCAAGGTGTGCGACCGGCCGACCACACCTTCGTGGTCGGCGTCAACGTGTTCCACCTCGCGCGTGACTTGGTCGCGACTCTGCGCGAGGCGTTCGAGGCCCTCGAGCCCGGCGGCTGGCTCATCGTCGGCGAAGCGATCCGTCCCCACCCCCACGCCTGCGTCGGTGCCGAGCTGCCCTTCCAGATCCTTCAGAGCTACCACGCCGTCGAGACCGACCCGGAGCTGCGCCCGACGCCGGGCTTCCTCACCGCCGAGGGGTGGACGGGAGCCCTCGAGCGCGCGGGCTTTACCGAGATTGCGCTCGTCCCCGACGTCGCCCGCTTGCGTGACCTCTGGGAGGGTGTGATCCCGGCGGCGGTTTGTGGCCGGCGGCCTCACGCTTGACGCACGACGCCGCTCGCAACCGCGGCGGCTTTGCACCGGGCAGAGAAAAGACCTCCGGGGGTCGCCCACCTTGAACGGGGAGCGGCGCCGGAGAGCTCGGAAAATCAGGAACGACAGCTATTCAACGATGTCCTTCTTAAGGCTCTGGACAAACGCGACCACGTCGCGCAGTTCGGTCTCCGGCACCTGGAATTTCGTCAGGGTCGCGCCAGCATGACGAAGGAACACGCTCCAGTCGCGCTCCGTGATGCCCATGCCCCGGTGGCTGAGCGCCATGTCTCTGCCCTTGTAGTACAAGGGTCCCCCGGCGCTCGCACAAAGGAAGTCGATCAAGAGCTGCTTCTCGCGCATCACGCCGTCTTCCCCGCGATGAGCCCAGAAGCGACCGAGTTGTGGGTCGCCCTGAAGCCGAGGCAGCAGATCGTTCGCTACTGCTGCGATGGCGTCGTAGCCACCCAGGCGCGCGTAGAGGGTTCCCTTCTCTTCGCCCATTCTGATCCCCTCAGGTTCCCGGGAGCATCCTACCAGCTATGGGAAAGAACCGAAATCAACCTCACAACCACGACCGCGTTTGTCATCGACTCCTGCAATGCCCCAGGGATGGCAAAAGTGCTCCGAGAGCCGAGAGGCGGATCGAGGAGGGAAAGCGAAGTCCCGCCCATGACGACGATCTCTGTCAAGCACTGTCAGAGCCCCGCCGGCAAGGTCGAACCCCGGCGCGGACTGTTCCTGACGACGACTCTAAACACCCTTATGTGCCGATTCGACCTGCTTGAAGCATGGCGCGACAAGAGCTGGCGGTCGGGAGCCGCGCACCATTCATGGTGGGAACACGGTAAGCGGTGGTCTAATCTCGGGCAGGAGGGAGAGGGACGAGGCGATCGTTGCCGCCGGTCGGTGCAAACCCGCAGACATTCAGAAGAGATCACCCCTGCGAGAATGGGCTCCGCTCAGGCCGACGCAAGTCGCACCCGGGGCGATTCGGAGTTGCGCGCTGATGTACAACCACTAAGGAGCGCGGATGGGTCTGCTCGATCTCAGCACGTGGAGCGACAACTGGGCTTGGGGCCTGCCCTTGATCGTGCTGACGGTAGTCACACATGTCTGTGGTCTCGGGCTCATCTACGAGAGAGTCGTCTACATCTTGGGCGGTGCCGTGGAGCGCCGTCGTTTCCTGCTCAAGTTTGCAGTGGTGATGAGCGTGGCAGCCTTGTTGGCCACGGTCCTGCACGGACTTGAGGCAGTCCTTTGGGGCATCGCATACCGATTCTTGGGCTCATTGCCCAATTTCAAGATCGCGATGCTGTATTCGCTGAGCGCGATGACGACCTACGGCCACGCGAGTCTCTACCTGGCCGCTCACTGGCAGCTCATGGGTGCTTTGGAGGCGCTCAACGGGATGCTGCTGTTCGGGCTGACCACTGCTTTCTTGTTCGCCATGATCCAGAGTGTCTGGCCGGTGGGAGCGAGGCTCCGGCGGCGATAAGAGGGGACCTGTGTCGCGCCTCGGGTGTGCGCTCGCCGTGGCCTCTCAAGGCGTAGGCTCCACCCCATGAACCAGGAGAACCGTCCCCTCCGTTGCGGCAATCCGATCGCGCGAGATCTCCTGGTATTCATCCGAGCGCGCCCAGGCCCAGAACGACTCAGCGCTTTCGAATTCGAGGAGCACGACTTTGTCACGCTCCCAGGAGCCTTCGAGAACCTCAGGCGATTCATCCGCGGCCAGGAGCCGTCCCCCGAATCGCAGCAAGACGTCGTGGAATCTCCGGACGTACTGCTGATAGCGGATCCGATCTCGGATGGTCAACTGTCCGAGAGCGTACACCGGTGCAGGTTTGTCTCTTCGGCGGGGCGGCAAAGGGGTGGTCATCGTTCCTCCCGTGTGGAATCGACGGGGCTCGCATGACTGCGCGCACGGGATCCGAGCGGGTTGCGTGGACTCGGAGCGTGCTTGCCTCTCTCGACCAGTACGTTTAGGAACCGGAAGACGACCTCGAGCTCGTTCGCCGTGAAGCCCTCGACCATTTCGGAGATCGCGCGCTGAAAGACTGGGCGTGAAGCCAGGCGCACCCGTTCGCCCTTCGCCGTCAGGAAGAGGAGCGTGCCTCGGCCGTCGCGGGGGTTGGGCTCGCGCCGAATGAGATGGGCACGCTCGAGCCTGGCCAGCATGGCACTTACCGCAGGCTTGTTGAGATCGAGCAACGCGGCAACGTCGGTCATCGTGCAGCCCTGCCGTTGCGCCAGGTACGACAACGTGCCGAGCTGTGCCACCGACACACCCAAGCGCTCGAGCGTGCTCGTGTTGGCGCGCGCGATGGCCGCCCGGGTTGCCCTTTGAAGCAAGAAGAAGAGGCGGCGATCGTGGGTCACGCGCGGAGCGTGCCGCAACTAGTACGCATACGCAATATCTAATTCGCAAACGAACTAAATTGGGCGCAGGCACACCTGGCGCGCGAGGTTCGTCAAAGGGGGCGATTCTGCGTCCGAGGTGCCGCCCGAGAACGCCCCTGAGCCCAGGTCGAGTGGTCCCTGAGGCCTCCGGGGCCTAGCGGCGCGCGTCGTCGCGCAGGCGCGGTGGGCGGTCCCGCCCGCGGTCCCCAAGCCGGAATCTGCGCTGGCGGAGCGTCAAGTTCCGGCTTCGGATTACCGATTTTCGAAAAGCCTGTGAACGAGCGGGGGGAGCTGGTCCATGCCTGACGGTCCGTCCGTGAAGGGTTCCGTTCTCGCCGGGCATGCCGAGGTGCTGATGAAGTACCTGGCTTCCCACCCCATGGATCCCAAGGTCTTGGCCCGCCGCTTCCCGGACGGCGAGGTCGCGTTCCTCTCGCAGCCGATTTCCGCGGGCGGGTGGTACGACTTCCGCATCTATCAGCGCCTGCTGGAGTTCCTGAAGGACTATCCGGGCGAGGGGGACCATGTGTATCTGCTCGACGCCGGCAGGCGCTCCGCCGAGGCGCTCATCCGGTCCGGGTTCTATCAGCAGATGGAGTATGTGGGGCGCACCCAGCTCAAAGTTCATAAGGACCCGAGCGCGCGATTCCAAGCCTTTGGGCGCGATCTGCGACTGCTGAACACGCTAACCCTGTCCATCTTCAACTTTGTGAAGAGCGACATCGTAGTGGATCCCGAGCATCCCGATCGCTGGCTCATCGATTACGTGTGCACCGCACCGTTCCCCGACGTGGTCTGCTGGACGACCCAGGGCTTCTGCAACCGGATGGCCGAAGAGCATGGCTCGCCCGAGCTCTGGCATTGGCGGAGGCTGCGACCAGACCGGGTGCAGCTTCGGATGCGCTACTCCGTTTGACTCGAGGCGAAGGCTCGAGCTTTGGTCGACTTGGCGAAGCAGCGGAGCGGGCGAGCCCGCTCAGGCAGCGTGCCACGCCGCGAGGTCTCATCTCGCAATAGGAGGTGAGAGACTTGAGCTCAGCTCTGTCGATCCTGTGGGGTGTGCCCGAAAGACCGTCACCACGCGGTTCTCCCAGCAGGGGAAGCTTCCTTCTACGATGAGCTGCGCGTGAAGCTGTTCTGCGGCGAGGCGCACCTCCGGGGGGATGGGATCGTTGCGCAAGCGGTGAAACAGCGCGAGAGATCCGGCCTGTTGTAGAAGGCGCCGCACGAGAGCCGAGGCATCTCTCACCTCTTCCGCCGTCTGGTGATGCCAGAAGCTTGCGGCTCCTCGAATTCCATCGCTCGGGTTGTAGAGAAGGATTGGACGACTCCCGGCCACGGCGAGGGCCGCTTCGACGGGTTCGCGAATCGTCCGCCGCGCGATCTCATGCGCAGCGAGGGGACCCGTGAACCAAAGGGTCCAGGCGAGTGCGGCGATGCAGGCGCCAAAGGCAGTCGCGCCGCGCAGCGCACCTTCGCGCAGCATGCGAAGCGCCAAGAACAGCATCGTACTCAGCAGGGCGCACGCAGCCAGAACCCCCCACGAGAGCCCGCCAAATCGGGCTGTGGCGACGATGGCCCCGGCGGCCGCGGCCGCCAAGAGCAGGTTTGCAACTCCGACGCCGAGCTGCGCCCATCGTCCGGCACGCTGCAGTCCCCGTTCGCACCAGATCGCCACCAGGAGCGCGAGCGCTGGATACGCCGGCAACGCGTACACGGAATCCTTCTGCCTGGAGAGTGAGAGGAGCAGCAAGGGGCCGACGGCGAACGAGAGAAAGAAGATCGGGGCATGGCCCTCCGGTGTACGACGATTGCGGAGAGCGGAGAGCGCGGCGAAAGGAAGCAGGAGCGCCCCAGGCAAGAACGCGGTCGAGATGTCGAGCGCGTAGAAGTAGAGGGGGCGGACGTTGCTCGCGAAGTGACCGAATGCGCGCCCCCAATGGTTGTCGATGAAGAAGGTGTGCAGGAGTTTGGGAGAGGAGTACACGACGAAGGGCACCATCCAGACCAGCACCGGGGCCAGGAATGCCGCGATCGGGAGGGGGCGCAGCGCATGGCGGAGTGGGGCAAAGCGCCGCGTCGCGACGAGATAGCCCGCGAGGCCTGCGGCGAAGAGCGCGGGTCCCACAAAGCCTTTGAAGAGAAACGAGATTCCGAGCGAGAATCCGGAGGCGGCGTACGCTCTCTGCTTGGCTCGACTGTCTTCCGCCGTGAGTCCCACCCATAGGAAGAGCATCGCGAACGCGAAGGAGGTGCTGAGCGCGTTATCCAAGAGCACGCTGTGCGCGGTACGGGAGAAGCGAGAGGAGACCGCGAGCAGAGCCACCGCAAGGCCGGCCGTCTCGGCACTCGCCGCACGCTTCCCAAGGAGGAACACGGCGAAGAGCGTTAAAATCGCAAACCCGGCGGAAACGATCCTCGCCGTGTTCTCGGTCGCAGCGCCGCCCGCCGCATAGGCCAATGCCTCTACGGCATAGAAACCTGGCGGCTTATCGACGAACGGCAGCCCGTCAAACTGACCCGTGAGGTAATCGCCCGCCAGCCACATCTCGCGACCGATCTCGGCTTCCCGCAGATCGTCGGGAGGGAGGAGCTCCCGTCCCCATTGGCCGACCAGCACCGAAACTGCCGCCGCGAAGCCCAAGACGAGGAGGTAAAAGAAGGTTCCGAAGTCCGCCCGCTCCCTCACGAGCGCCTTGACCCACTCACGCCGAGGCACTTTCCACCGAGGCCCATGAGCGGAAGTGTACGCAAGGCAGGGGCGTCGTCGTTTCCGCACCTTCGCGCTTCCGGAACGACTCCGTCCCCTCCCGAGGTGACCAGCACCGTACGCCAGGGAGAGGGAGCGTTGTGCGGGTCCCGTTCCGAAGGGTTCCGGCGGTCCTTTGTCCGGCGCCCTCCCGAGCGCGCGGTGCCCCAACGCCTCCGCGGTCAGCGGCTTGTATTGCGATGGATCCAGCGCACACGGAAGATGTCGAAGAAGGTGTCCAATCCGCTCAGCCATCCCACTTTGGATCCATCCACGCTCGTCCAGTTCACGGGGACCTCGGAGATGCGGCAGTCGCGCTGTCTCGCCAGAAACAGCACTTCCACATCGAAGCCAAACCGCTCGAGCACTTGTCGGGAGAAGATCCAATCCGCAGCGTCGCGCCGAAACAGCTTGAACCCACATTGTGTATCCGAGATCCTCGGCGTGGCGACCCACCGGACGAGCGCAGCGAAGAGTTTCGCCGCCAGCCGGCGGCCAAGAGACCGCTCGACATGGACGTCGGGGGCCTTGAGCGCGCGCGACCCGATCGCCACATCGGCCCCGCCAGCTCCTTCGCACAAGAGGCGCTCCACCTCCTCGATGGGTGTCGCTCCATCCGCGTCCGCGAACAGGACCCAGGCGCCTTTTGAGGACAGCACGCCGGTGCGGACCGCCGCTCCCTTGCCACCCCTTCGACCCTGACGGATGAGACGGATCTCTGCGTAGTGGAGCGCGGTGGCCTCCACGACGTCCACGGTCCCGTCATCACTTCCATTGTCAACGACCAGGACCTCGGCAGGAATGTGTCGGTCCTCTAGGTAGCGACCGATCGAGAGTAGAGTGGGCTGAATCCGACGCTCTTCATTGTAGACAGGCAGAACAATGCTGAGCCAGGGCTTTTCCGCCGAGACCTCTCGCTTCAACATCTCGTCCACGATGGCGCGTCGCCTTGCTCTCCAATCGATGGACTCTGCGGTCACAAGAGGAGGCGTCGTGTGCGCGGCAAACATCCCCTAGGCGCCTTGGCAAGCGTCAAGGGTGTGCTTGCGGACGGCCTCATTGCCTTCCATGGGATCTCCTCCCGATTGGTGCGGGCTTTGCGCGTCTCTCCCTTCGAGGCGCTCGAGTCGAAATGCGCTCTCCTTCTTAGGCTAACAGGGTCTCGGTCCGAGAGCACAAGGGAGCTGCCAGGATCCTGCTTCGTTCCAAGGTCGGTGCGCAGCGGGATCGGCATTTCGGGGATCTCCCCCTGCGCGGGGCGATCCACCTGTATCGAGAACCGCGCAGCTTGACCCCGCGGCGAAGGCAGGTGCGAAGAGCGCTCGCATCCGCCTCGAACACAGGCCTTCGTCTCGGCTTGCTCTTTTGGCGGACATTCCCGAGCGAGGCCCCCCGGACGTTCTTGACATCTCAGGAGCTTAGGGAGTAGTGCGGGTGAATCGGCTCGGTTTCCTCCTAGGAGGGAGAGGCAAGCCATGAGAATCGACGAAATCCGCGGAATGAAGAACCTCTTCGTCGCCGCGGTTCGCGGCGGTACTGCGACGATCGAGAAAATGCATGCCTCGATTGCCCGACGCCCCTTCGAGATCCTAGAGCGGGTGCCGGTGGCCGGTCTGCCCGCGGGAGCGGCTCGGTTGCTTCACGACGGGATCTCGGGTGGGATTTACTCCGGGCTTCGCGGCCTTTTGCAGCTGGCCGGGAGTGCTGCGGATCTCGCGCTCAGCCTGCCCGTGGAAGAAGCGCCGGCAGCGACGGGTCCCCCGCCCGCCGCAGTGGATCTTGCGATCGGTGCGCTCAATGGGTTCGTGGGGGATCGCCTCGAAGAGGAGCAGAACGGCCTGCGGATCCGAATGGCGTTTCAGCACGAAGGCCGACCCCTGGCTCTGGAACCCAGCGTCCTGCGCGTTGCATTTCCCGAGGCCGGGCCGAGACTCGCCGTATTCATTCATGGTCTCGCGGGAACCGAGCAGGTTTGGCGCTTTTATGCGGAGGACTCCTACGGCGAAGCAGGGACGACCTACGGATCCCTCCTCGAGCGAGAGCTCGGCTATAGCCCCCTCTATCTCCGCTACAACTCAGGTCTCCACGTCTCCCACAACGGCGGCCTCCTGGCCGAGACGATGGAGGGGCTCGTTCGCGCCTGGCCCACCGAGGTGGAGGAAATCGTGCTCGTCGGCCACAGCATGGGCGGCCTTGTGGCAAGAAGCGCCTGCCACCAAGGCAAGCAGGGCAGGAAGGGCTGGGTCGATCGGGTGCGTCACATCTTCTGTCTCGGCACGCCACACCTTGGAGCGCCCCTCGAGAAGCTTGGCAACGTGGCTGGGTGGCTCCTCCACACTTTTGAAGTGACGAGGCCGATCGCAAACGTCATCAACGCCCGAAGTCACGGGATTAAAGATCTCCGTTTCGGCTATTTGGTCGAGGAGGATTGGCAGGGGAGGGACGCGGACGCGCTGCTCGAGGACAACCGCCATGACATCCCATTCCTCGACTCCGCCGCGCACTATTTCGTCGCCGCGACGCTGACCACGAATCCGCGCCACCCCCTCGGTGTCCTGCTCGGGGACACGCTGGTGAGATTCCCGAGCGCCGCCGGTCGCGCCGCACACCCTGCCCAGCACTTCCCCTTCACAGCCGAGAATGGACTTCATCTCGGAGGGATGACCCACCTCCGGCTGCTGAACCATCCCGCGGTCCTTGATCAGATGCGGTTCTGGCTGCTCAGGAAGCCCCGCACCGCCTGCGCCGCGCCTGAGAGCTAAGAGGAACGAGGGAGGAGTGGTCGGAAACGGTCCCGGTGCGTCCCCGCAACCCGTCAAGCCTGGGCCGCTCGCGCACCTGCGTGTCGTCGATTTGACCGACCTACGGGGTGCCCTCGCCGGGCGGATGCTCGCCGATCTCGGCGCCGACGTCCTAAAAGTCGAGCCGCCCGGCGGCGATCCGGACCGGCTCCGTCCGCCCTTCGTGGGCGACGTGTCCTCGCCCGAGCGCTCCCTTCCCTTTTTGTTCCGCAACGCCAACAAGCGCGGTGTCGTACTGGACCTTCGTTCGGAAGGGGACTGGCAGCGCTTCCTCTCGCTCTGCGAGCGCGCCGACATGCTGATCGAGAATCTCGCGGCCGACGATGCCCTTCGACACCGAATCATGTCGAACGAGGTACGGGCTTGCCTGCCCGACTTGATTCACGTGGCGATTGCCGACTTCGGCCTGTCGGGTCCGCGCGCGACCTGGCGGCTCGAACCGCTCGTTGCTTTCGCCGCCTCGGGAGCCCTCTACGCCTCGGGTTTCTCCGATCGCCCCCCGTGCTGGCTGCCCGGCTATCTCGCGCACGACTGTGCGGCCGCGGCTGCGGTCGTCGGAGCGCTCGCCTCGCTTTTCACCCGTTCGGGTGGGGGGGAGCGGGTCGAGGTCTCCGTGCAGGAAGCGGCGCGGAGCGCCCTTGACCCGTGGGCAATCGCGCTCCCTGACTACGCCCGCGTGTACCCGATTCTTCCCACGTCGTTCCCACGCGACGGGGAGGGCCCGGCGCTCGTGCTCCCCACAGCGGATGGATACGTCCGCGTGCTTCCGATTGCGCCGCGTCACTGGAGGGCGTTCATCGCCCTCCTCGCAGACCGCAAGCTCTCCCGTGTGGAAGCCCCGGAGGAGCTCACCTCTCGTGTCCCGGCCCGGGGGACGTGGGGTGTTCTCGGAGGTGGTCTCTCCGCCATCGCGGACGAAGCGGCCTACGCCGCCCAGCGAGCGATTGGGGCGGTCGCGCAACTGCCGCTCCGGGGGAGCCTTCTCCCGGTCTTCCACCGCGCTCTTGCGACGCTGCGCCTGATCGGACGTGAGGCCCTCGTCCGGCGCTCGCGAGAAGACGTGCTCGCGCAGGCACGGTCCTTAGGTCTCCCGATCGCTCCGGTCAACACACCTGAGGAGTTCGTGGCTGAAGAGCAGACCCGCCTGCGCGGATACTTCCAGGGCACAGCCTTCCCGCAGCTCGGCAATGCGCCCTTTGCGCCATTTCCATGCCAGCTGAGTCGCACGCCAGGGACGCTCCGCCGCGGGGCTCCCGCGCTGGGGGAGAACGACGACTCGGGGTTCGCAGCGCAAGAGGCGATCGGGGCGCCGGCCGGCAATGCCGTAGCACCCCTCGCGGGGCTCCGCGTCGTGAGCTTCGGGGTCGGCGCGGCGGTGCCGGGCTTGTGTCGGACGCTTGCGGAGCTCGGGTGCGAGGTGATCAAGATCGAGTCGAGGGCAAGTCCCGATTTCCTCCGGCGCCTCACCTTCGAGCCGCTCGAGGTGAACCGGTCGTGGCCGTTTAACGACGAGAATCGTGGCCAGAAGAGCGTATGCTTGAACTTGAAGAAGCCTCGCGGCCGCGCCCTCGCCCTCGATCTGTGCGCCCGGGCGGAGATCGTGGTCGAGAATCACCAAGGGGGAGTTCTCGATCGCTTCGGTCTCGACTACGAGAATGTAAGGCGGGTACGCTCCGACATCGTCTATCTA
>Ga0074045_10002261_pt1 | contig 17903 bp, 15 predicted proteins | sample BogForMeECP23OM2_FD_94442 | JGI IMG/M metagenome (GOLD analysis project Ga0074045, IMG submission 94442) | Bog forest soil microbial communities from Calvert Island, British Columbia, Canada - Bog Forest MetaG ECP23OM2 | ecosystem: Environmental > Terrestrial > Soil > Wetlands ...
CCTGGGGCACACTGGGGGCGCTCATGCTGTTCTATGTGGGGTGCACCTGGGCTCGCAACGCAGATTGGCATGACAACTTCACACTGGGGTTAGCCGACGTGCAAACCGCACCGCGCAACGTGCGCCTGCACGACATGCTGGCCAAGGCATGGTTCGACCGAGACTCGCGCGCTAACCTCGACCGCGCGATCGCCGAACAGGAGACGGCATGGAAGCTGGTGCGCGGCCTGCCGCGCCAACAGTCCTCCGAGCTGATTCCGGGCCGCCTGGGCATTTATTACGCCGAGAAGGCAGACATCGCACCTCCGGCCGAACGTCAGGCCTGGCGCGAAAAATCGATCGCCGTGCTGCTCGACGCACGGCGGATTTCGCTCGTCGCCGAACAGGCTTTCGATGACGCCCAAGTGGCGCACAACAAACCGCTGGCGCCACCCCAGGCCTTCCTGCTGCTCTATCTCTACCTGGCCGACGACTACCTGAAGCTCGACCGTTTGCCCGAGGCGCTGGACGCGCTGCACTACGCGCGCAGCCTCAGTCCGCGTTTTCCGACCGTTTACGAGATGATGGCGGTTGCCTACCACCGGCTCGGCGACGCGCAGGGAGAAGCCAAGGCACGGGCCGTCGAAGCGTTGGCTGAAGGACGCACGCCCGACCCGGCGCTGTATTGCGCCGCTGTGGGCGAACTTGCCCAAGCCTTGCGCGAGCATCGCACGCCAAATGCCACGTTGGAACTGGAGAACCTCGCGCGCTGCGGCTCGCCGAAGTAGAGGGGTGGGTGGGGCAGGTTTCAACCTGCCAACGCCCGCTTGCGGGCGCGGTTGCTCTACGCAGTGCGGGACCCGATGCGATCACAGTAGCTTCGACATCACCAGCGCGTTCTCGCCGTCTTCGTAATATCCGCGGATCTGGCGCCGACGGACAAAGCCAAATTTCGCATACAGCGCCCGGGCCCGCCAGTTCGACGCGCGCACCGCGAGGGTGATCCGGCGGACGCGCCGCAACCGCAGGCGGCGCAGCGTGCTGCGCATCAGCGCGCAGGCAATTCCCTGGCCCCACCACGCCCGGCCAACCGCCACCGAAACCAGCTCCGCGAAGGGGATGTCGTGACGGACCGCGGTGGCTGTGACCATGTAGGCTCGGATGCGGGCTCCCGTTGCGGCCACCAGAAATAGGCTCCCGCATTGATCGAAAAGCTCTGCAAACAATTTGCGATCATAGGCATCGGCGCCGAAACTGGCGCGCTCGATGGCCAGCACGGCGTCCAGATCGGACATGCGGAAGGGCCGAATCCGGTACTCACGTTTCATGGTCCTAAACGTCATTTTGCTATACTGAGCACGTTAGGGGCAGGTTGTGAAAAAAGTCAAGCGGAAACCGGGCGAGAGGTGTCTTGACAAGGATTTCGGAGTCGCGCATACTGGTACTGAGATGCAACTCAGTGGCAACAAGAACGAACCCGAAACCCTGCCGGCGAGTCTGATGGACTTGCGCCGCGGCGACGCAGCGGTGTTGAGCGACATCGACCTGCCGGCGGAGGATGCGCGCCGCTTAATGGAACTCGGCTTCCTTCCCGGAGCGCGCGTGGTGGCCGGGCACAGCGCGCCGGGCGGCGATCCACGAGTGTTTCAGGTGGATGGATCGGAGATTGCGGTGCGGCGAGAGACCGCGCGACGACTCAAGATCCACCAGAAGGGACGCGTTCCGAGGAAGGCATGAGCGCATGCGGGGACTGCGCCGGCTGCGGCCCGGCGGCGGTTGCCACATTTCCCAGCGCCGCGGTTAAGGCCGTGGCCGTGATCGGGCCACCCAATTCCGGCAAGACCACACTCTTCAACCGGCTCACCGGCTTGCGGCAGAAGGTCGCCAATTTCCCCGGCGTGACGGTGGAGCAGCACACGGGCATAGCCGAACTGGCCGCCGGCCAATCCGTGGAACTGATCGATTTGCCCGGTGTCTACAGCCTTTCGCCGCATTCGGAGGACGAACAGGTTGCCTACGATGTGCTGACCGGCCGGCGCACAGATACCCCAAAACCCGAAGCGGTTCTGCTGGTGCTCGATTCGACCAACCTGCGCCGCCACCTGATGCTGGCTGCGCCAATCCTCGCACTGGGTCTGCCGACGCTGATTATTCTCAACATGGCCGACGACCTGCGCAACCGCGGCGGCACGCTCGACACCAAGGCGCTCTCGAACGAACTGGGCGCGCCCGTGGCTCTCATCAGCGCGCGGCAGGACGAAGGGATCGAGCAGGTGCGCGAGTTTCTCGCCGGGGCCATGGCGCTGCCCACGCCCAGGTCGCTGCCGGTGCTGCACGACATTCCGAAGTGCCGCGAGTGGGCGGGAGAAGTGGGCAGTCAGGCAGACTATCGCGCGCCGATCGCCCCCAAGTGGACGCGCCGCCTGGATCGCGTCATGCTGCACCCATGGGTCGGCCCGCTGATTTTCGCTTTCGTGGTCATCCTCGTCTTTCAATCTATCTTCAGCTATGTCACGCCGCTAATGGACGGAGTGAAGTGGCTGTTTGACGTTTCCGGCAACTGGATTGCAACTACGCTGCCGCCCTCGCTGCTCCGTTCGCTGCTGGTGGACGGCGTTTGGCGAGGCGTCGGCTCGGTGATCGTGTTCCTGCCGCAGGTGCTGCTGCTATTTCTGTTCATCGGCATTCTGGAGGATTCCGGCTACCTGGCGCGCGCGGCGCTGATTGCGGATCGCACCATGGCGCGCTTCGGGCTGCAAGGTAAATCGTTTATCCCGCTGTTGTCGGCGTACGCCTGCGCAGTGCCGGCGATTCTTTCCACGCGCACCATCGAAAACAAGCGCGACCGCACCGCCACCATCCTGATCGCGCCCTTCATGACGTGCGCGGCGCGATTCCCCGTCTACACGCTGATCATCGCCGCCTTCCTTCCCAACCGGCAACTGCTGGGTTTCCTCAGCGTACGCACAGTGGCGATGATCGGCCTCTACGCGCTCGGATTCGTGGTCGCGGTGCTGACGGCGCGGGTGCTGAAATCGTCCATTTTGAAAAGCGGGCGCACGCCGTTCGTGCTGGAGATGCCGGCCTACCGCTGGCCAACCGTGCAATCGCTCGGGCTGCGCCTGTTCGACCGCTCGAAGGTTTTTCTGCGGCGCGCCGGCACGGTGATTCTGCTGGTGACGGTGCTGCTGTGGATGGCGGCGCACGTGCCGTACTCCCACGGCCATCCTCCGGCCATTCGGGACAGCTTGGCGGGCACGCTCGGACGCACGATCGAGCCGGTCATCAGACCGCTCGGTTTCGATTGGAAGATCGGCATTGGCATCATCACCTCCTTCGCCGCGCGCGAGACCATTATCGCCACGTTGGGCGCGATCTATGGCATGGACCATCCGGATGCGACCAGCATGGATTTGCAAAGCGCCCTGCGGCACGACCTGACACCCGGCGCGGCGGTGGCGCTGCTGATCTTCTTCGCCTTCGCCATGCAGTGCGTCTCCACCATAGCCGTGGTGCGCCGCGAGACCGGCGGCTGGAAGTGGCCGCTGGCCCAGTTTGCCTACATGAGCTCGCTAGCCTACGGCGGCGCGTTTTTGGCAGCGCACCTGATGCGGTTCGTGTAGCACGGCGAGGTACTCGTCGCACGGCAGGTTATTCTCCCGGATCATTGAGATTTGGAATCGCGCATAAACAAATACGGTTGAAAATGTTCTGACACTGCACTTCCAATCACTTCTTCAGCACCCTGCACAGCACGCCCCGCCAATTCCGCGCGCGGTATGATTGGGGCTGATATGGGCGCTCAAATTGCCATCCGCGCGCCGCGGGGCGGCGCAATTACCTGCAAAGGCTGGCACCAGGAAGCCGCCTTGCGCATGTTGCACAACAATCTGGACCCGGAGGTCGCCGAGAAGCCGGATCAGTTGATCGTGTATGGCGGCACAGGCCGCGCGGCGCGAAACTGGGAGGCGTTCCACGCGATTGTGCGCGCGCTTGGATCGCTCGAAAACGACGAAACGCTGCTGGTGCAGTCGGGGCGGCCGGTGGGCATTTTCCGCACCACGCCGGAAGCGCCGCGGGTGCTGATCGCCAACTCCAACCTGGTGGGCCACTGGTCGAACTGGGACGAATTCAACCGGCTGGAGCGGCTGGGCCTGACCATGTACGGGCAGATGACGGCGGGCTCGTGGATTTATATCGGCAGCCAGGGCATCGTGCAGGGAACCTTCGAGACCTTCGCGGCGGTGGCGCGCCGGCACTTCGGCGGATCGCTCGCGGGCAAGATGGTGGTGTCGGGCGGCATGGGCGGGATGGGCGGCGCGCAGCCGCTGGCAGCGGTGATGAATGGCGCGTGCTTCCTCGGCATCGATGTCGATCCGCAGCGCATCGCACGGCGGCTCGAAACGGGTTATTGCGACCGCATGGAGCGCAGCCTGGACGCTGCGCTGGCGGCTCTCGACGCGGCGCGCGCGCGCGGTGAAGCGATTTCGGTCGGCCTGGTCGGTAACTGCGCCGACGTGCTGCCGGAGTTGGCGCGGCGCGGCATCGTGCCGGACGTGCTTACCGACCAGACCAGCGCGCACGATCCGCTCAACGGCTACGTGCCGCACGGTATGACGCTAGCGGAAGCGGCTGCGCTGCGAGCCGCCGATCCGGCCGCTTATGTGGAGCGCTCCACCGCGTCGATGGGCGCGCACGTCTCGGCTATGCTGGAGTTGCAAATGCGCGGCGCGGTGACCTTCGATTACGGCAACAATATCCGCACGCACGCCAAGAACGCGGGCGTGGAGCGCGCGTTCGACATCCCCGGCTTCGTGCCCGAGTATATTCGCCCGCTGTTCTGCCATGGCCGCGGCCCGTTCCGCTGGGTGGCGCTTTCGGGCGATCCGGCCGACATTCATCGCACGGACAAGCTGGCGCTCGAACTGTTTCCGCGCGACGAGACGCTGGCGCGCTGGTTGCCGCTGGCGCACAAGCGCATCCAGTTTCAAGGACTGCCGGCGCGCATCTGCTGGCTGGGCTACGGCGAACGCGCCGAATTCGGCGTCGCCATCAACCGGCTGGTACGGTCGGGAGAGTTGAAGGCGCCCATCGTGATTGGCCGCGATCATCTGGATGCAGGCTCGGTGGCATCGCCCTTCCGCGAGACGGAAGGCATGCGCGATGGATCGGATGCGATCGCGGATTGGCCTCTGCTGAACGCGATGGTGAATATCGCCGCTGGAGCGAGCTGGGTCTCGATCCATAACGGCGGTGGCGTCGGCATCGGCTACTCGCAACATGCAGGCATGGTGGTGGTGGCGGATGGGACAGAGGAAACCGAGCGCCGCCTCGAGCGCGTGCTCACCACCGACCCCGGCACCGGCGTGATGCGCCACGTCGACGCGGGTTACGATGAAGCCGTGCGGTTCGCCAAAGAACACGGCGTGAAGATTCCGATGCAGCCCTAGCGCCAGCACGCTTCTCAAAACCGTATGCCCCGACAACTCATAGAGTGCGTTCCGAATTTTTCCGAAGGCCGCGATGCGGCCAAGATGCAGGCCATTGTCGCCGCGATCGCGGCGGTGCCCGAAGTGACGCTGCTCGACCGCGAAGCGGATGCGGATCATAACCGCTCGGTGCTGACATTCGTGGGCCCACCGGCGGCGGTAGCGGAGGCGGCATTTCGCGGCGTGGAGAAAGCCGTCGAGCTGATCGACCTCACCAAGCACCAGGGCGCGCACCCACGCATCGGCGCGGCCGACGTAGTGCCGTTCATCCCGATTGAAGGCGTCACGGTGGAGGAATGCGTTCGCCTCGCCGAGCGCGTGGGCGGCGAGATTTGGAGCAAGCTGAAGGTGCCGGTGTACCTGTATGAAGCCGCAGCGCGGCGCCCCGAGCGCGTCAACCTGGAAAACATTCGTCGCGGCCAGTTCGAAGCGCTGATGAAGGAGATGGGCACGGAGGCGGGACGCACGCCGGATATCGGCGAGCCCGTGTGCCATCCAACGGCCGGTGCGGTCGTGCTGGGGGCGCGCAAGTTTCTGATCGCATTCAACGTCAACCTGGGAACGCCGGATGTGGACATCGCCAAGCGGATCGCCAAGACCATCCGCTTTTCTAGCGGTGGTTTCCGCTTCGTCAAATCGATGGGCGTATTGTTGGCATCGCGCAAACTGGCGCAGGTTTCGATCAACCTGACCGATTTCGAGCAGACGCCACTGCACCTGGTCTTCGAAACCGTGCGCCGCGAGGCGGAGCGATACGGCGTGCCGGTGGTTGGCAGCGAGATCGTGGGGCTGATTCCCCGCAAGGCGATCGAACTGGCGGCGGAATATTTTCTACAGGCCGAGAATTTCCGCCCGGAGCTGGTGCTGGAGAATCGCATTGCCGATGCGGTGGCGGCGCGCGGCGGATTACCAGAGTTCCTGGACGCGCTTGCCGGCGGCACGGCCACGCCCGGCGGCGGCAGCGCGGCGGCAGCTTCGGCGGCGATGGGCGCCGCTCTGGGCGCTATGGTGTCGCGCCTGGCGAAGCTCGATCCGGCTGCGTTCGAAAATGACCGCGCCTTCTTCACCGCGGCCGTGGAGCGCGACGCCGAAGCTTTCCAACGTGTGATGGCGGCTTACAAGCGGCCCAAGGACGAGCGCGCGCCGTTCGTGGAAGAGGCGCTCCACGGCGCGGCGCTGGTGCCGCTGGAAGTGTTGGAGCGCGCCGCGGCGATGGGCCAGCGTCTGGAGAAGCTGGATGTGCCGGCACGGTTCGCTTCCGACCTCGCGGTGGCCAAGGCGCTTACCGCGGCGGCGAAGACCGGCGCTGTAGAGAACGTGCGCATCAACCTGGAGAGCATCGGAGACGCCGCGTTCCAGGCTTCGGTAGAAGCGCGGTTGGGCGCACTGTGAGTGCGGCGATGTTTGCGCGCGACTCTGCCGGTGGTCGTGGGGCGGACCTCTTGGTCCGCGCGGGACGCCCTCGTCCCGCAGCCGGATCAACGATATCGGCATCTCGCGATGTACGCGCAGGCCGACGTGGCCGTCGGCCGCAGACCAGGGGGTGCGCCCCAAATGCCTGATCTCGTCATCGCCAATTGTCGGCAACTGGTTACCCTGGCCGGGCCGGCGCGCGCACGCATTGGCGCGGAAATGCGCGAGTTGGGCGTCATTCCAGATGGCGCTCTGCTCGCGCGCAACGGGCGCATCCTCAAAGTGGGATCGCGCACCGATATCGAGCGCGCGGCGGCGGCGGATGCGGAGATCGTGGATGCGGGCGGCCGCATCGTGCTGCCGGGCTTCGTGGACGCTCATACGCATCCGGTCTTCGCCGGCAACCGTGCGGAGGAATTCGAAGAGCGCGCCGGAGGCGCTACCTACGCCGAAATCGCCGCGCACGGCGGCGGTATCCGCTCCACCGTGCGACTCACGCGCGCGGCCCGCGAGGAGGATCTGCTGGGGGCGGCGCGCCGCTACGCAACGTGGTTCCGGCGAGGCGGGACCACCACCATCGAAGCCAAATCCGGTTACGGGCTGGCGCTCGCCGACGAACTCAAAACCCTGCGCGTGATTCGCCAACTGGGCACGGAAGGCCTGTTGCGCACGGTGCCCACTTTCTTGGGCGCGCACGAAGTGCCGGACGAATACCGCGGACACCGCGGCGAGTACGCACGCCTGGTGATCGAAGAGATGCTGCCGGCGGTGTGGCGCGAGGGTCTGGCCGAATCGTGCGATGTGTTCTGCGAGCCATCGGTGTTCCCGGTGGAAGCAGCGCGCGAGATTCTGATGGCGGCCCGCGCACTCGGCTTCCGCATACGCATCCACGCCGACCAGTTCAGCGCCGACGAAGGCTCCCTACTGGCTGCGGCGTTGGGCGCCGACACGGCCGATCATCTGGAAGCGACTACGGAGCGCGGCTGGACAGCGCTCGCCGCTGCCGGCGTGCAGCCGGTTCTGCTGCCCGCTTCGGTGTACTGCCTCGGTTCCGGCCGGTATCCTGCGGCGCGCCAAATGATCGAGCGCGGCCTCGCGGTGACGCTCGGGACCGATTTCAATCCCGGATCGTCGCCCACCACGTCGATGCCGCTGGTGTTGTCATTGGCTGTGACGCAAATGAAAATGACCTACGCCGAAGCCATCACGGCGGCGACCATCAACGCGGCGTACAGCCTGCGGCGCGGCGACCGTGTGGGGTCGATCGAAGAAGGCAAGCTGGCAGATTTCGCGATTCACGATTGTTGCGACTACCGTGAGCTTGCATACTTTTTCGGCCGCGACACGGCACGCGATGTCTATATCGGCGGCGTGCGGCAAAAGTGGTAATTGGCGGCTGTAAGACCCAAGTCCTTTCAATGGAATATATCGCCATCCGGCTGTATCCGAGGGTGCCGTTTTCCTCAAGTTTCTTTGGCCCGCACTGATCAAAACCACGGGTTCCATCGTCTATACATTAGAGCCCGACAATCGCTGATTCGATCCGAATGCTCGCAGTATATGGAACGCGACGTGAAAAAGCTCGCGCAGCTTCGTGCCCGTACCGACCGGCAACTGGCGGATCTGATTTCCACCAAGCTGGATCGCGGGTTCGCCTATGCGCGCGTGCTGGCGGCACGGGAGTCCCAGGCGTCGAGTCCGGCGGCGAGGGAGTTCCAGCAGCGTGCGGAAGACGCATGGCGCGAAGCCAATCATCTGCTGCCGGCGTTGGGCCGCGATTCCGAATCGGGCTACGCCGCTCTGTTGCGCCGCGCCCGAATTCTGCGCGAGGTGCTGGACCAGTTCGCAGTGGACGCGTTGCTAATCCGGCGAGCGGCCGGCTTCTAGCGCTCACCGCCGAACCGGCGGGACATCGCACCAATCCGGCTGCCGCGATACTTTCTCGCAAGAAAATGTAATTCCAGATACGGAATGCACCGTCGCCTGGGGCGAGAACGAAACAGGGAGCGGCATCGCACACCACTGGGCACTGCTCCAGCCGGGCACGAAGCGGGCCCCCTTAGTCCAGCAATTCCACGCGATACTCTTCAATCACCGGATTGGCGAGCACATCGTGGGCGATGATCTCGATGTCCTTCCGGGCTTGTTCGCGCGTCACTCCGGTGGCGATGGTGATATCGAAGAACTTGCCCTGGCGCACATCCTCGATGGCCGAAAAGCCGAGTCCTTGGAGCGCCGCCCGCACCGTCTTGCCCTGCGGATCGAGCACCGTGGTCTTTAAGGAAACAAAAACGCGAGCTTTCATGGAGAACTCCGATTATAACCGGCGTCGGTGCGTTCGCGCTGATCCAGACTTCGCGCTCCGGCCACTCGTGACGCCGGAGCGAGCCGGTGCACTCACCGACAACCGTGTCCTGACCGTTCGCGGTTGTGGATACCCTCCTAATTCAGCAGCCGGCCCTGCCGCATATACGCCGGCGTATCCAAATCTTCCAGATCGAATTCGATCGATCCGTCGGCGGCGGCGACGGGACCTACCGTCTCCTCGACCTGATCCGACAGCGCGGCCGCGGGTTCGGGTATTTCCGGAGCCGGCGGCGGAATCGGCTCGGGTTCGGCGCCCAGCGAGCGCACTCGGACCACCCCGCCTTGCCGGCGCTCCGTCATTGCCGGTTGCTCCGGTATGGCCGCCTGATCGGGCTGGAACCCGGTGGCGATCACAGTGATCTTGACCGCGTCCGCCAAACTCTCGTTGAGTATCACGCCGAAGTTGATCTGAGCGTCCTCGCACTCCGCCGCCTCGCGTATGATGGAGCACGCCTCGTTGACTTCGTGCAGCCCCAGGCGGCTGGAACCGGTGATGTTGATGAGGATGCCCCTGGAACCGGCGATGCGCGAGTCTTCCAGAAGCGGGCAACTGATGGCCTGCCGCGCCGCGTCCACCGCCGCCTTCTCGCCGCGTCCCACCGCAGTGCCCATCATCGCGTAGCCCATGCCCAGCATGGTGGCCTTGATGTCGGAGAAGTCGCGGTTGATCAGCCCGGGCGTGGTGATGATGTCGCTGATGCCTTGCACGGCCTGCCGTAGCAGGTCGTCCGCCACCTTGAACGCTTCGAAGAAACTGGTGCCGCGCGGCACCAGCGCCAGCAGCCGGTCGTTAGGGATGGCGATCACCGTATCCACCGCCGCCGCCAGTCTGCGCAACCCCTCTTCGGCCAGACGCATGCGCCGCGGGCCTTCGAAACCGAAAGGCTTGGTCACCACGGCCACCGTCAGCGCACCCATTTCCTTGGCCAGGCTGGCGATCACCGGCGCGGCGCCGGTTCCGGTTCCGCCACCCAGTCCGGCGGTGACGAACACCATATCGGCGCCCTGCAGCACCTCGAGAATGTGATCGGTGTTTTCCAGGGCGGCCTGCTGGCCCACTTCCGGGTCCGCGCCCGCGCCCAGCCCTCTGGTGAGCTTCGGCCCCAGTTGCACTTTGTGGGGAACTTCGACCGCAGTCAGTGCCTGCAGGTCCGTGTTCATCACCGAAAACTCGACGCCCTCCACACCTTCCCGTACCATGCGCGCCACGGCGTTGCAGCCGCCGCCGCCCACGCCCACCACCTTGATCCGGGTTTCCTGGTGCGATTCTTCCGCGATTTCGTATTTGAAATCGTCGTTATGCGAATCCATCAGCCCCATTGTCGTCTCCGCCTCCCGCTATAAAATCTTGCTCAGCCAGCCCACCGCCGCGCGCTGCCGCTCGGTCTGCTCCTTCAGTTTGGCCGAGTACATCGCCAAACCGGCCGCGGTGCACCATTCCGGATAGTCCATCGACGCCGGCCAATCCTGGATTCCCACGGCAATGCCAAATCGCGACTGGCACCCTAACTCGTCCGCAGCTACTTCGAGAATCTCCGCCAGTCTAGCTCCACCGCCGGAGAGGAAAACGCCGCCGAGCAGCGACTGCTCCATGCCCACCCGCGCCAGTTCGCCGCGCACCAGTTGAAACAGCTCGCGCGCGCGCGATTCGAGAATCAGGTCCACGTGCCGCTTGGGCGCCTGCCGCGGTTTTTGGCCCTCCGGCACGGGCAGTTCCACGCAGACGTTCTCGAGTGAGCCCTTGGCGTTTGCACACCCGTACTCAGCCTTCACCAGCTCGGCCTCGATCGGGCCGACGCACAGGCCGCGCGCCAGGTCGCTTGAAAAGTGGCTGCCGCAAACCCGCACGCCCGAAGCCAGGCACATGACCTCGTCGTAGTACAACACCAGGGACGTGGAATCGGCACCGATGTCCACCAGCGCCACGCCGTCGCGCCTCTCCTCCGGCTGCACCGCCGCGTACCAGGCCGCCTGCGCCTCGAAAACCGTCTCTTCCACCACCAGGTGCGCCTGGTTCACCGCTCCCACCAGGGCGCTGTGTTCACGCACGGAAGCCGTTACCAGATGAACGTTCAGCTCCAGCCGCGCCGCCGTCGTCCCGAGCGGATCGCGGTGGCCCGGATGATCGTCCAGCACGAAATCCTGCGGAAACACCTGCAGCAGCATGCGGTCTTCCTGCAATTGCACGCGCGCCGCGCGATCCCGCACGCGATTGATATCGCGCCGCTGAATCTCCCGCGGGTATCCCAGCTCCACCACGCCGCGCCCGCTGCCGCTGCGCACCGTCGGACCACCCATCCCCACCACCGCCGACTCCACCGAAACGCCCGCGCTCAATTCCGCTTCCTCGAGCGCCGCCAGAACCGATTCGCTCACGGCCCGTTGATCCGCGATCGATCCCTTCGACCAGCCCTGCGACTCCACCTCCGCGCAACCGAGCAGGCGCAACCGGTCCTCCAGCGCGCACACCACCATGCGCGTCTTCGTGCTGCCCGCATCGAGTCCTACCGCGTACGTCGGTCGTTCCGGCATGATCCCTATTCCTTCGCGGTGATACGATCTTCCAAGCGGAGGTCGAAGGTCCTCGCCCGTGGCAACCGCTGCTCAATCTCCTGGAAGTGCCCGAGAAAATTCTGATAGCGCCGTCCGAAATCGCCATCGCCCAGCAACAACGACACAGCGCGGCGATCCACCTGGACCACCACGCGGATGTCCTCCGGATCGGAGGCGTCCACTTCGGAGACGTCCTTGGCCATGTAACCCATATCCTGTTCGAGGCGCAGCAGCGACCGCACACACTCGCGCCGCGCATCTTCCGTCGAGTCTTCCCGGATTCCGCTCAGCACCGGAAAGGAGAATGCTGCCTGCGGAGGCGGCTCCAGCAGCACGCCTTCGGCGTCGATTAGCTCCACGCTGCTCCCCAAATAGACGAATGCCACCGGATTGCGCTCGCGGATGCGGACCATCAGCCGGTCCGGCCACACGCGCGACACCGAGGCGTCTTCCACCCAATCGATCCCGAGCAGGCGGCGGCGCCGCTCGGCCAGCGGCACGGTGAGAATCCCGTGGCCGAAATCGGCGTCGAAAACGTGCCGCACCTTCGATTGCGACGCGTAGCGCACGCCTTCGATCGCCAGCGCGTCCTGGCGGTCGCGCGGGAGCGCGAAGCGCGGGTCGCTGGCCACGTAGTCGCGCAGCTTCAACGCCGCCACCGCGGTGGAGGCGCACGCCAAACTCAGCGCGGCCAGGCTCAACCACAGCCGCCAGCGAATGCCGCCGCTCTTCTTGCTCTCACGCGCCATGGCCGGCCTCCGCACGCAATCGCTGTAAAACCGTTTCGCCCGCCTGCCACACGTTGCCCGCGCCCAACGTGAGCACCAGGTCGCCCGCGCGCGCCACCTCGAGCAGGCGCTCGACGCCGCGTGCCATGGTTCCCACGTACTCCACCGAGCGGTGACCGAACTGGCGGATGCGCTCCACCAGCGCTTCCGCCGTCACGCCCGCGATGGGCTTTTCCGAAGCCGCGTAAATGTCCAGCACGAAAACGCTGTCGGCGTGATGGAAGGCGCGCCCGAACTCGTCCATCAGGTGAAAAGTCCGCGAGAATCGGTGCGGCTGAAAAAGCACGTGGATACGTTCGAAACCGCATAACCGCGCCCCGTCGAGGGTCGCCCGAATTTCCGTCGGATGGTGGCCGTAGTCGTCCACCACCGTGATACCGCGCTCCTTCCCGCGCACCTGAAAACGGCGGTCCACGCCGCTGAAGGTCGCCAGCGCTTCGCGAATCGCATCCGGTTGTACTTCGAGTTCGAGCGCCACCGTCACCGCCGCGGTCGCGTTCAGCACGTTGTGCCGGCCGGGAACGCGCAGATGGAAGCGGCCCAGATCCTTCCCGCGCGAGCGCAGCCGGAAGTCGCTCGAAAACGGACCGCACTCGATCTCGCAGGCTTCCATATCGGCCTGCGCGGTGGTGCCGTAGGCGATCGTGCGCCGCCGGATCGCCGGCAAGATGCCTTGCACGTTGGCATCGTCCAGGCAGACGATCGCGGCGCCGTAAAATGGCACCTTGTTGACGAACTCGATGAATGCCGCCCGAATCGCGTCGAGCGTCGGATAATGGTCCAGGTGCTCGCGGTCGATATTGGTGACCACCGCCACGATCGGCGCCAGCTTGACGAACGAGCCGTCGCTCTCATCGGCTTCCGCTACTAGAAAATCGCTGCGTCCCAGCCTGGCATTGGCGCCGCCCATGGTGCCGACCTTCCCGCCCACCACCACCGTCGGGTCCAGGCCGGCGCAGTTCAGAATCGTCGCTGCCATCGAAGTTGTGGTGGTCTTGCCATGGCTGCCCGCCACCGCGATGCCGTACTTCAGGCGCATCAACTCCGCCAGCAACTCACCGCGTGGGATGACTGGGATCTGCAGCCGGCGCGCCTCGACAACCTCGGGATTCTGCTCGTCCACCGCCGAGCTCACCACCAGCGCGCGCGCCCCGGCCACGTTGGCCGCGGCATGGCCTTCGTATACCTTCGCCCCCAGCGCCGCCAGCCGCTCCGTGGTGGGCGAGAGTCGCAGATCCGAGCCGCTGATCTCATATCCGAGATTCAGCAGCACCTCGGCGATGCCGCTCATGCCGATGCCGCCGATTCCCGTAAAGTGAAAGTGCTGTGGACGAAAAAACATTTCCTCTCTATATTGTTTCGGCTGACGCGTCAACTGTCAATGGAAAATTCGCCTCCGCGCGCCGTTTCTGCGGTTCCGGGCAAGCTAAAGCATGCCCCGCCAGTGACGGCCTTGGTGGAGCATGCATTAGCTTGCCCGTCCTTTTTCCAATCCGAAACCGCCCAAACACTGTCACCACGCCGCCACCTCCTCCAGTATTTCCGCCGCCCGCCGCGCCGCGCCGGGCCGTGCGAACTGGCGCGCTGCCGCGCCCATCCGCTCCAGTTCGCCTTCCGTCTCCACCAGATCGCGCACTAGCGTGAACAGGCGCTCTCCGTTCATTTCGGCGTCGCGAACCAGGCGCGCCGCGCCGCCCCGAACGATCGCTTCCGCGTTGCGCGTCTGGTGGTCGTTGGCGGCGAACGGAAACGGTACCAGGATGGCAGGCTTGCCCGCCGCGGCCAGTTCGGAAACGGCGCCCGCGCCGGAACGGCTCACCACCAGGTCCGCCTCGGCGAACGCCGCCGGCATGTCGGCCACGAACGGCGTCACCTCTCCCTCCAAACCGGCTGCCGCGAACGCCTGCCGCATTTCCTCTACTTCGGTCACGCCGCATTGGTGTACGATGCGCACCGCGAACCCCGCCGCGCGGAACAGCGGCCAGCTTTCCCGGCTGGCCCGGTTGAGCGTGCGCGATCCCTGGCTGCCTCCCGTGATCAGAAGGTTCAGCCGGTTGCCCCGCGGCTTGGGCGGGATCGCGAAGAACTCCTCCCGCACCGGCAACCCAGTCAGCTCGGATCTGCCCCGCGCGAAATACCGTGCGGTTTCCTGAAAGGAAATCAGCGCGCGCGCCGCCAGCCGCCCGATCGCACGATTGGTGAATCCGGGGATCGCATTCGGCTCCATCACCACCACCGGGACGCGTTTTGCCAGCGCCGCCATCACCGCCGGTCCGGCCACGTACCCGCCCATGCTGAAAACCGCCGACGCGCGGTAGCTCATCGAACCCAGCGTGGCGAACGGCAGACGCGCCAGGGTCGACAGCCTCCGCCTCGCGCTGACACGATTCAGCCCGCCGATTTCGATCTTCTTCAACTCGAACCCCGCGGCCGGAACCAGCTTCGCTTCCAGGCCCCGTTCCGTTCCCACAAAAAACACGTCGTGGCCCCGCCGCCGCAACTCCCGCGCCACCGCCAGCGCCGGTATCACGTGTCCGCCCGTGCCTCCGCCGGCCATCAGAAACGGAGCGCGCCCGGCCGGCTTACCCGGCATGCTCGCTCACGTTCATCAGGATTCCCAGCAGCGCCAGCGTGCTCACCAGCGAGCTGCCGCCGTAGCTGATCATCGGCAGCGGAATCCCTTTGGTCGGCATGATGCCCAAAACGACGCTCATGTTGATAAACCCCTGCACCACGATCACCACCGTCACGCCCAACGCCAAGTAGCGGCCGAAATCATCGCGTATGCGCAGCGTGGTCCGCAGACCGCGCCACAAGATCACCAGAAACCCCGCCAGCAAGCCCACCGTCCCGATCAGGCCCATCTCTTCGCCCGCCACGGCGTAAATGAAATCGGTGTGCGCCTCCGGCAGGTACAGCAGCTTCTGCCGCCCGTTCATCAGCCCCACGCCGGTCACGCCGCCCGCGCCCACGGCAATCTGCGACTGTTCCAACTGGTAGTTCGTGTCGCGGGTGCGCAAGGTCCGGTCGCTGCGCGCCTTCAGCCAGCCGTGCGGGTCGATTCGGGACACGTACCGAAAACTGGGGTCGAAGAACCGAATCACGCGGCCCAACCGGTAAGGCTCCGCGAAAATCGAAACCACCAGCCCCAGAAACGCCAACCCTGCCACAATGAAGCAGTACCGCCATTGCAGCCCGGCCACGAAGAACACGGCGATGGCCGCCAGGCCCAGCACCACCGCCGTCCCCAGATCCGGCACCACCACCGCGAAAATCAGAAAGCCCACCGCCAGCGCCGCCGGCACCAACGTGTGCCGAGCGCTGTTGATGGCGCGGGCGCGCCAGGTTACGAAGAAGGCAAGGAAGATCACCAGCGCCAGCTTGGCCAGCTCGGAAGGCTGCACGCCAACCGGCCCTCCCAGCCGCAGCCACCGGTGGTGCGTGGAATCCACGAAATACACTACGAACAGCAACACCAGCGCCACCCCGATCGCACTAAAGGCTACCGCCGGATTGCGGAACTTGGCATAATGGGTGCGCTTGAGCGCCATCATCACCACCACCGCCACCACCGCGTAACCCGCCTGGCGGACCACGAAATACCAGCTCGAGTTGTAGCGCGCATCCATCCGCGCCATGATCGAAGACGCGCTGTAGACGATGAGCAGGCCGAACAGCACCAGCCCGAGCACGGCCGCGAACAGATACCAGTCGGTCTTGAAGGTCTGCATGTCAGCTCTCCCGCTCGAGTTGGTTCACGATTTCCTTGAACGATTCCCCGCGATGCTCGAAGCTGCGAAACTGGTCGAAACTGGCGCAGGCCGGCGCCAGCAGTACTGTGTCGCCCGCGCGGCCGTTGCGATACCCGTCGCGTATGGCCGCCTCCAGCGTTCCGGACTCGACCAGCGGGAGCGCGCCCGCCAACTGCCGGGCTAGCTTTGGCGCCGCCGCGCCGATCAGCAGCGCCGCGTGCGCCTTCCGGGCCAGCGGCTCGCGTAGCGCCGAAAAATCCAGCCCCTTGTCCTTGCCGCCCAGAATCACCCATAGGCCGCCCGGAAACGCGTCCAGTGCCTTCAGCGTGGCATCCACGCTGGTGGCTTTCGAATCGTTGTAGAAATCGATACCATTCAGCTTCCGCACAAACTCCAGCCGGTGTTCGACGGCCTGGAACGTTCGCACGGCAGTGGCAATCGCGCCGCTGCCCACGCCTGCGCGCGCGGCGGCGATCGAGGCCGCCAGCACGTTCTCCAAATTGTGCCGCCCGCGCAGCGGAATCTCGCCGGCTTCCATGAGAAGCTTCCCATCGAGCACCAGCGTCTCGCCGCGCAAGTACGCGCCGCGCTCCACCGCGTGCGAGCCGCTGAACCATTCCACCGCCGCCGCGGTCTTTCCGGCGTAGGCGGCCGTTACCGGATTGTCCGCGTTCAGAATGGCGAAATCGGTGGCATTCATGTTGCGAAACAGCCCCGCCTTGGCCGCCGAGTAATTCTCAAAAGTGTGGTGACGGTCCAGATGATTCTGCGTCACGTTCAACGCGAGGCCGATCTGCGCGTGGAAATCGAAGATGGTCTCGAGTTGGAAGCTGGAAAGCTCGATCACGTTCCAGCCGTCCTCGCGCGAGGGCGCGATCATCGCCGTCACCGGAATTCCGATATTGCCGCCGACTTGAGTCGCGAGACCCGCCGCGCGCAGGATGTGGCCGATCAGGCTGGTGGTGGTCGTTTTTCCGTTCGAGCCGGTAACGCCGATGGTGCGCCCCTTCAGGAACGGCGCCGCCAATTCGACCTCGCCGATCACTGGGACGCCACGCGCGCGCGCCGCTGCGAGCGGCGCCAGATCCATCGGCACGTCGGGCGAAATCACTATGGCGTCCGCTTCCTGAAAAGTCGCCGGCGTCTGCAATTCAAACGGGATCCCGAGGCGCCCAACCACCTCCGCCGCCTCGCCCAGTTCCGCTAGCGCTTTCAGGTCGGTCGAGCGCACGCGCGCTCCCAGGCCTGCCAGCAGTTCGGCCGACGCCAGTCCCGATTTCTTCATGCCGACCACCAGCACTCTAGCGCCGGCCCAGTTTCTCGTCATCTCAGTTTCAACGTCGTCAGCGCGAACAGCGCCAGCACCAGGCCGGCGATCCAGAAGCGCGCAATGATCTTCGATTCCGTCCATCCCAGCGCCTCGAAGTGATGGTGCAGCGGCGCCATTTTGAAAATGCGTTTGCCATTGCGCAGTTTGTAGCTACCCACCTGGAGAATCACCGAGACCGCTTCCAGGATGAAGATGCCGCCAATAAATGGCAGCAGCATTTCCTGTTTGATCA
>Ga0074045_10002262_pt1 | contig 17893 bp, 17 predicted proteins | sample BogForMeECP23OM2_FD_94442 | JGI IMG/M metagenome (GOLD analysis project Ga0074045, IMG submission 94442) | Bog forest soil microbial communities from Calvert Island, British Columbia, Canada - Bog Forest MetaG ECP23OM2 | ecosystem: Environmental > Terrestrial > Soil > Wetlands ...
AGCGCAGGTCGCGGGGGATGTAGTTGGGGCGGAACAGGTGGCGGGGCGCGGGGCGGCGCTCGCAGAACGCGTCGTAGACGACGTCCAGCCGGTGCTTGCGGTCGCGGCCGCAGGAAGGCGGCGGCGCGGCCGGGATCGGCGGCACGCGCCGGGCGCGGGCGTGCGGGCGCGCGCGGCGACGAGGCGCTTCGTAGAGGCGGCGGAGACGGACAGGCAGCCAGCGCAGCATGTGTCCCTCCTTTTCCCCGGGAACGCGCCTGACCCGAGGGGATAGCGTAGGACTTCTGGCTTGTGCAAGGCTTTTTTTCTTGTGGGCGGGTTTGCCGGGCGTCTGGGAGTTTTGCCTAGCAGCCTGTCGGAGTTAAGCACAAACCACGAACAAATCGGAGATTTCTTTCGATACCTCGCGGTTCTGCACAACAAGAGAATCCGCCGGTGGCCGTTGGCGACATATTCATCCGCAAAACTGCTAACTCCGACAGGCTGCTAGCCCTGATGGCCGGACCCCATCCACTCGTCATCGCGACCGCGAGCCGAAGGCGTGGCGGGTGGCGATCCAGGGCCGCGTGACAAACGCCCGCCATGCGGCCCTGGATCGCCACGCCGCCAAGCGGCGGCTCGCGATGACGAGGTGAGTCATACTCTCTCAGGTTTGGTGTTGGACGGCGGTGCAGAGCTGAGGAAGAAAATCGTGGATGGCCGGCACAAGGCGTGGCCTCGGGGGGCCGGAGGGCTGGTTCCGGGGGCCGGCTATGACGCGGAAACCCCACGAAAGCTGTCGCGACCGACCGAATCCGGAATAGAAAGGGCCGTTCGCACGGCGGGACGATGATGCAGACGGCACGGCTCATGCGGCTCGCTCTGATCGGACTCGCGGCCCTGGCGGGATCGGCGCCGGCCGGCAGGGCGATCGCCCAAGCACAGGCACCGGCACAGGCACAGGCACCGGCGACGCGGTTCGCGCTGGTGATCGGCAACGCCGCCTACACGCTGGCCCCGACGCTGCCGGCCTGCACTGCCTCGGCGAACCTGCTCACCGGGCGCCTGAAGGCGGCGGGCTTCCAGGTCACGCAAGTGCTGGATGCGAGCAATGGCGTGATGGGCGCGGCGCTCACCAACTTCGCCCAGAGCCTCCGGGCCGTGCCAGCCGCTTCATCGGTGCTGTATATGTGCGGCTACGGGGTGAACTATCGCGACCGCGACTTCGTGCTGCCGGTGTCGGCGACGCTGCCGCGGCCGACCGACGTGCTGACCCAGGCGGTCGTAGCGCGGGCGCTCGTCGCCACGGCGCTCGGCGCGCCCGCCGGTCCGGCACTGGTGCTGCTGGACCTGTTCGCCCTGCCGGCGGCACCGGGTGCGCCGCAAAGTGCGCCGCCGGCCGGGACAATAGCGAAGGAGAGCGCGAACGAGCGCCTCGCCTCCGCCGTGGCGCTGGAGCCGCGCAGCCCGGACGCGGCGACCCCCGCCGCGACGGCGCTTGCGCAGATGATGGGCGAACCGCAGGTCAGGCTGGCAGGCGCGATCGGCCGGATGGCGTCGCTGATGCCGTCGGGCGGGACGACGCTGGTCGGCCAGCAGGAGGCCACGGCCGACCTTCTGCTGGCAGGCGAGCCGCCGCCGGCTCCCCCGCCGGCCGTCGCGTCCACCTCCGCTCCGTCCGCCTCCGCTCCGTCCGCCTCCGCTCCGTCCGCGTCCGCTCCGTCCGCCTCCGCTTCCACCGCCGCAGCGCCGGTCAGCCCGACCGGTGGGACGCCAGCGGGGGCGCCATCGGGGGCACCATCCACGGCTTCATCGACGCAGGCATCCGCGGCCGCACCGACCGAACCCGCCGGCAGCGGGGCGACGCCGCCGGCCGCGCCGGCCGCCGAGCCTCCTGCGGCGCCACCGCAGGCTGCTCCCGCGGCGGCGCAGGACACAGGCAGCCCGCCGGTACCGGCGCAGGCCGGCGCGGAGCCGTCCCGGCCCGCCGCGCCGCCCGCCGCGCCTCCCCCGCCCGCACCCGGCCAGCCCAATGTCGCCCCGGCGGGCTCGCCCGGCACGCAGTCGACACAGCCCCCGCCGGCTACCGAACCGTCTCGCCCGCCCGGCCCGCAGCTTGCGCAGACCGTCAAGGGGACGCCGCAGGTCGTCGACACCGCCACGCTCGTCATCGACGGCCAGCAGATCCGGCTCGCCGGCATCGAAGGCGAAGGCGGCGACTACGCCCGACAACTGCGGTTGCTGATCGAGGCGAAGGGACGCACGCTCGACTGCGAGCTTACGGGCAGCGCCTACGTCTGCAGGCTGCCCAACGGCATGGATATCGCCCGGACCGCCCTCTTCAACGGTGGGGCGCGGATCGCGGCCGATGCCAGCGACGACTACCGTCAGCAGGCGGAGGCGGCGCGCAAGGCCCATCGCGGCATCTGGCACCAGCCCATGCCGGCTCCTCGGCCGGCCCCACGGCCGGCGCCGCACGGCAAGCCGCGGCTGGTTCGCCGGCCCCGATCGCCCGGCGGCGCCGCCCGCCGGTTCCGCCTCCCGTGCCGGCCGCGAGGCGCCGCCGGCGGCACTGGATCGTTGCCAAAATGATTGCCGTTCTGTCGCCCGGGCAGGCGACACGGCTCGTGCGGCAGCGGTAGTGTCGGGGCACGAACGAGGGGCGGCGGCATGGGGCTGAGAGCAAAGTTCAATCTGGCGATGCTGGCGGCCTTTGCGGTCGGTCTGGTACTGGCGGCGGGGATCGCGTGGCAGATCACCCGCGACAATGCGCGCGCCGAGGTCAGGCACGAGGCGGCGCTGCTGATCGCCGCCGCCACCGCGGCGCGCCAGTACACGGCGAGCGAGGTGGGGCCCCTGCTGCAGGACCAGACCAAGATCCGCTTCCTGCCGCAGACGGTGCCGTCCTTCGCGGCGCAAACCAGCTTCCGCACGGTCCAGAAGGAGTTCTCGGACTACGCCTACAAGGAGGCGGCGCTGAACCCGACCAACCCAGCCGACCGGGCGACCGACTGGGAGGCGGACATCATCAACAACTTCCAGCGCGACCGGTCGCTGACCGAGTTCTCGACGGTGCGCGACGGGTCGACCGGACCGCTGCTGATCGTCTCGCGCCGCATCAGGATCGACGATCCGGCGTGCCTGCGCTGCCATTCGGTGCCGCCTGCCGCGCCTGCCTCGATGATCGACCTTTACGGCACGGCGAACGGGTTTGGCTGGAAGGTGGGCGACGTGATCGGCGCGCAGATCATCACGGTGCCGATGGCCGTGCCGCTGGAGCGCGCCTGGCAGATATTCGTACTCGTGCTGGCCGGACTCGCGGTCGTCTTCGTCGTGATGCTGGTTTTGCTAAACATTCTGCTCCATTACGTGATCATCCGGCCGGTACGGCGGATCTCCGCGACGGCGACGGAAGTCAGCCTCGGCAACATGGATGCGCCGGAGATCGAGCCGAAAGGCGGCGATGAAGTGGCGGAACTCGCCCATGCGTTCAACCGGATGCGCCGCAGCCTGGCCAATGCGATGAGGATGATCTCAGACTGAACACGCAGCCGCCGCTACCCGAACGGATCGGGCGATACCGGGTCGAAGGCGTCATCGGACGCGGCGCCATGGGGCTGGTCTATCGGGCCCACGACCCCGAGATCGACCGGCCGGTGGCGATCAAGCTGGTGCGCGCCGACCTGCTGGAGGATCGCGACCGCGACGACTTCCTCGCCCGCTTCCGGCGCGAGGTGCAGACGGCGGCGCGCTGCGCGCACCACAACATCGTCGCCATCTACGATTACTCGCTGCACGAGGGCCAGCCGTTCATCGCGCTGGAGCTGGTGGACGGCTACAGCCTCGCGCACCGGCTCTCCTCCGGCCCGCCGTTCACCACGTCCGAGGCCGTCGCGGTGGCGACCCAGGTGCTCGACGCGCTGGGCGCCGCGCATGCCGCCGGCATCGTGCATCGCGACATCAAGCCGGGGAACGTGCTGCTCGGCCGCGACGGACGCGTGAAGGTCGCGGATTTCGGGATCGCGCGGCTCGGCGGGTCGGACCTGACGCAGACCGGGTCGATGATCGGCACGCTGAGCTACATGGCGCCCGAGCAATGCCGCGGCGAGCCGGTGGACGGGCGCAGCGACCTGTTCGCGACCGGCGCGCTGCTGCACGAGATGCTGACCGGCATCAAGGCGTTTCCCGGCGGCAGCGATACCGCGGTGATGCAGCGGCTGCTGTTCCAGCCGCCGGCGGCGCTGGAGCCGCGCGATCCGCGCATCCCGGCCGCGCTCGCGGCGGTGCTGTCCCGCGCGCTCGCCAAGAACGCCGCCGACCGCTACGGCTCGGCGCGCGAGATGGCGGACGCGCTGCACGCGGCGGCGGCGGTGCACGACGATCCGGGCACCGTGGTGATGTCCTCGCCGTTCGGGGTGCCGCCGCTGCCCGGCGTGATGCCGCCGCCGCCGCCGTCCCGCGCCCCGGCGCCGATCGCGCCGCCGCCTACCCCGCTCCCTGTCCCTGGCCTGGACCCGTCCGTCGCGGCGCCGTCCGTCGCGGCGCCGTCCGGGACGGCGCGGCCGGCGGGCGCACCGCCCGGGGGCGGCACGACGACGACGGGCACCGGATTCGGCGCGATTCCGGCCGCCGACGCGGCGGCTGCGCAACGCGAGCTGGCCTTCTTCCTGGGGCCGATCGCCAGCGTGCTGGTGCGGCGCACCGCGCAGAAGGTCGCGACGACCCACGAGCTGTGGGACGCGCTGGCCACCCATATCGAGCGCGCCGACGACCGCACGGCGTTCCTGCGCAAGCGCCCCCGTTGATTCCGTGAGCTGATCCGCAGGGCTGCCCCGCTCGGCTGATCCGGCCGGATCGGCTCGGTTTGATTGCCAAAACAGCCGTAGATGTGGTTGTTACGCTCGATGCGAGCACAAAGGCTGGTCCCGATGACCGATTCCGGCCCGGGAAACCGGTTCCACCTCATCCTGATCAAGCCGTCGCACTACGACGACGACGGCTATGTCATTCAATGGTACAGGTCGTCGATCCCGACCAACAGCCTGGCCGCCCTGTACGGGCTGGCGACGGACTGCGCCGAACGCCAGGTGCTGGGGCCGGACACGGCGATCACCGTCGACGCCTATGACGAGACCAACACGCGCATTCGGGTCGATCGCCTGGCCGCCAACATCAAGGCCGCCGGCGGCGGCATGGTGGGGCTGGTCGGCGTGCAGTCCAACCAGTTTCCGCGGGCGATGGTGCTGGCGCGGCGGTTCCGCGACCTCGGCGTGACTGTCGCGATCGGCGGGTTCCACGTCTCGGGCGTGATCTCGATGCTGCCGTCGATCACGCCGGAATTGCAGGAGGCGATGGACCTCGGCATCGCGCTGTACGCGGGCGAGGCGGAGGACGGGCTGGACGAGCTGCTGCGCGACGCGCATGCGGGCACGCTGAAGCCGCTGTACAACCACATGGCCAACCTGCCGAACATCGCCGGCGTGCCGCTGCCGCGGCTGCCGATCGAGAAGATCGAGCGCACGATCGGCAACATGACGACGTTCGATGCCGGCCGCGGCTGCCCGTTCCAGTGCAGCTTCTGCACGATCATCAACGTGCAGGGCCGGGTGTCGCGCCGCCGCACGCCGGACGACATCGAGGCGCTGGTGCGCCGCAACGCCGCGCACGGCATCACCAGCTACTTCATCACCGACGACAATTTCGCCCGCAACAAGGACTGGGAGCCGATCTTCGACCGGCTGATCCAGCTGCGCGAGAAGGAAGGCTTCACGCTGAAGCTGACCATCCAGGTCGATACGCTGTGCCACCGCATCCCGCGCTTCATCGAGAAGGCCGGGCGGGCCGGCGTGGCGCGGGTGTTCATCGGCCTGGAGTCGATCAACACCGAGAACCTGATCGCGGCGAAGAAGAAGCAGAACCGGATCGCCGAATACCGCGACATGCTGCTGGCGTGGAAGCGCATCCGGGTGGTGATCTGGGCCGGCTACATCATCGGCTTCCCGGCCGACACGCCGGAGACGGTGCTGCGCGACATCCGCATCATCCAGAAGGAGCTGCCGATCGACTTCCTGGAGTTCACCATCATGACCCCGCTGCCGGGGTCGGAGGACCACCAGAAGCTGTACCTGGCCGGCATCGACATGGACGCCGACCTCAACCGCTACGACACGTTCCACGTCGTCACCGCGCATCCGAAGATGACGCGCGAGGACTGGACAGCGACGTACCAGGCGGCGTGGCGGACCTATTACAGCCCCGAGCACATGGCGACGGTGATGCGCCGGTCGGCGGCGACGCGGGTGTCGCTCGGCAAGATGGCGAGCCAGCTGCTGGCGTTCTGGAGCCTGGCCATCGTCGAGCGCTCGCATCCGATGGAAGGCGGCTACCTGCGCCGCAAGATCCGCACCGAGCGGCGGCCGGAGCTGCCGGTGGTGCCGGCGTGGCGGTTCTACCCGGCGTTCGCGGCGGAGTTCGCGGTGAAGCACGCCCGGATGTCGGTGGTGCTCGCCCGGCTGCTGCTGCTGCGCCACCGGCTGAAGCGTGATCCCGACGCGGTGAACTATCGCGATCTGGCGTTGACGCCGGTCGGCGTGGGCGCCGAGACCGAGCTGAAGGCGACGCCGAAGCCGGTGCGGGTTCCGGTCGCGGCCTGAGCGTGCGCCGCGCGCAGAGCTCCGTCAGGTCGCGAGCAGGCTGACGTACGCGGCTTCGAGGTCGCGGGCGGCGCGGGTGATGTCGAACAACGAAGACGCGGACTGCGCCAGTTTCTCGCGCAGGCGGGCGAGCACGTCCGGCTGTTGCGCGAGGTGCACGGCGCGCTGCTCGTAGTCGGGCAGCGACGTCGCGACCAGTTCCGGCAGGCCGACGGCGTGCAGCATCGTCCCGGCCTGGCGGCCGGCGAAGGTCGCGCCGGCGCAGGTCAGCACCGGCAGCCCGGCCCACAGCGCGTCGTACGCCGTCGTCACCGCATTGTAGGGCAGCGTGTCGAGGAACAGGTCGGCGAGGCGATGGCGCGCGAGATGGTCCTCGGTGGGCACGTAGGTGGCGAACACGAGGCGCTCGGGCGCGATGCCGCGCTGCGCGGCCTCGCGGCGCAGATTGCCGGCGACGAGGCGGTTGGTCTCGGACAGCCAGAGCACGCTGCCCGGCACCGCCGCCAGCAGACGCATCCAGATGCCGAAGATGTCGGGCGTGATCTTGTAGCTGTTGTTGAAGCACGCGAACACGAAGCCCCCCGGCAGGCCGCAGTCTGCGCGCGACGGCGTGCGCGCGCCGATGGGGTGAGGGATCGTCGCGGGCCACCAGCATCCCCGCACCGGCACCAGGCGCTCGTCGAAGAACGGCTGCTGGTCGGGCGGCACGACGAACGGATCGACGATGACCGCGTCGATGAAATCCGCGCCCATCGTTCCGGCATAGCCGAGGAAGTGCGCCTGCACGCGCGCCGGCCGGAACGCGAGGATGGCGGCACGCGCGTAGCGGGTGTGGCCGGTCAGATCGACCAGGAGGTCGAGATCGTCCGCGTGGATGCGGCGCGCCGCGTCCGCATCGCCGAGCGTGCGCAGGTCGGCGAAGCTGTCGCAGCCGGCGGCGATCCGCGCGCGCACCGCGCTGCCGTCGTCGGGCCCGTAGGAGTAGGCGTGCACCACGAACGCGGCGCGGTCGTGCGCGTCCAGGAGGCCGGCGGTCGCCCAGCCGACCGGGTGCTCGCGGAAGTCGGCGGAGATGTAGCCGAGACGGATGCGGTCTCGCGCGCTCGGGGGTGAGTGGCGGAACGCGGGACCGCTGCCGGCCGTCTGCCGCCGGACCCAGAAGCGCGCGCAGGCAAGCTGGTCGGCGGGGGTGGATCGTTGCGCCATCAGGTTGAACGGCGGGACCGAGCCGGGGTGCGTTCGCATCGCCGCGAGGACCGCCGCTTCCTCGGCGTCGCGCTCGCCCCAGGCGCAGCCGAGCGCCTTCGGGTGCGCGAGATGCGCCCTGATGACGGGATCATCGGGCCGCAGCGCGACGGCGCGCTCGAAGCAGGCGATCGCCTCGGCGAGCCGGCCGCGCAGCCACAGCGCGTTGCCGCGATCGAGCAGCGCGTCGGCGTCGTCGGGGGCGAGCGCTAGCGCGCGGTCGTAGCAGGCGATCGCGGCGTCGAGCTGGCCCTGCGCCTGCCGCACGTTGCCGCGGTTGTTGAGGGCTTCGACGAAATCGGGCCGCAGCTGCAACGCGCGCTCGAAGCACGCGGCGGCCTGCGGAAGCAGGCTGTCGTGCAGGTCGAGAAGGCCGAGATTGTTGTGCGCCTCGGCCAGCGCGGGGTCGAGCGCGAGCGCGCGTTGCAGATGCGGCCTGGCCTCGGCAGGACGCAGGTGCAGACGTAGGGCGTTGCCGAGATTGCTGTGCGCGATGGCGAGGTCCGGCGCGGCGGCGACGGCTTGTGCGTAGCATGCCGCGGCTTCGGCGATCGCGTTTTGCCGAAGGAACAGGTTGCCCAGCGCGATGTGCGCGCCCGCGTCCGGTGGTGCGCCGGGGCGCAGGTCCGCCGCCCGGCGCAGGCAGGCCGACGCCTCGGCCGCGTCGCCTTGCGCGATCAGGACGCGAACGAGATGCGCGTGCGCTTCGGCGTCGTGCGGCTGCAGGGCGACGACGCTGCGATAGCACCCGGCCGCCGCGTCGAGGTCGCCGCGTTCTTCGAGAACGATGCCGAGATTGGCGTGGGCCGCGGCGAACGCGGGATCGAGGGCGATCGCCTGACGCAGCAGCGCAACGGCGGCGTCGCTGCGGCCGACCTGGTGCGACAGTATCGCGAGCAACTGCATGACCGCGACATTGTCCGGCTCGGCGGCGAGGCATTGGCGATAGCCGGCCTCGGCCTCGGCGAGGCGGCCGGACTGGTGGTGCGCGAAGGCGACCGCCAACGCCTCGGCGGGCGCGCGGGGCGGAGCGTCCATGAGATTGCGAACGTAGACAAATTCCGTGCCGGTGTCATGATGGGGGCGGAGCGGAAGCGGGTCGGCCCCTTCTCATGAGCCGACCGCGCGGGAGGACGCGTCCATGACACATGACATCACGCGGCGTGGGGCCTTGCAGGCGATCGCATGGGCGTCGACGCCATACTTGGTTTCCGTCACCGCCCGGTCGGCGTTCGCGGCGCCGGCGGGCGCGGGTGACTATGTCGGCCTGATCGGCGGCGTGCCGGGCGGGCGCATCGCGCTGTCCACCGATGGGCAGCACGTGCTGGCGTATGTCTGCGACGGTACCGATACGGACCCGGCGAACCTGGCCCGATGGATGCGCGGCGAGGCGGCGGGCACAGCGATCGACGTCGGTGCCAACGGCGTGACGGTGATCGCGCAAGTGCAGGGCGACAGAGCAAGCGGCACGGTGATCCTGCCCGACGGGAGCAAGCACCTGTTCCTCGCCGGGTCGCGCACCTACCGCTCGCCCGAAGCCGGGCTGTATCGCAGCGAGGCGACGTTCAACGGCGTGCCGTATGTCGGCGGCTGGGTCGTCAACCCGAACCGGAAGACCGCGGCGTTGCCGCAGCCGGCGGACGTCCATCCGGTGGCGTGGCAGATGCCGCTGCCGGTCGAGCAGGCGCCCTCGCCGGCGGTCACGCGCGTCGCGCTCGAGGACGAGTTGGAGGACTATCCGAGGACGGGCGGCGCGATCTTCAACCAGCAGACCGGCGCGGTGCTGCCCTATGCGGCGCCGAACTTCGCGACGATGACGGCCGAGGTGCCGGGACTGGGCACGTTCCGGCTGCACCGCTGCATACGGACCAAGTGCGCCTGAGACAGCGTCGGGCGTCAGACGCGGGCGGACGTCGTCGCGGACGTGGACAGGGCGACTGACGGCTCCGCGGCCGGTCGTGGCGGCGTCAGCGGCACCGCGTCGGGCGCCTCGCCCTCGTCCATCCAGGCATTGACCAGCGTGTAGGCGACGGCGAGCACCGTGGGGCCGAGGAAGATGCCGAGCAGGCCCCAGGCGATCAGGCCGCCGATCACGCCGGCGAGGATCAGCAGCAGCGGCAGGTGGGCGCCGCGCCGGATCAGCACCGGGCGCAGGAAGTTCTCGATCAGCACGACCGGCACGGTCAGGATGACCAGCACCGTCGCCGGCACGGAATGGCCCGCGTAGTACATCCACGCCACCGCCGGAAACAGGACGAGGCCGGGTCCGAGCTGGGCGAGGCAGAGGACGAACATCAGCGCGGTCAGCACCGCCGCGAGCGGCACGCCGACCGCAGCGAGCAGGAGGCCGCCGGCGAGGCTTTGCACCAGCGCCGTGACCACGACGCCGAGGGCGACGGCACGGATCGCCTGCCCGGCGAGGACGATGGCCGTCTCGCCGCGCTCGCCGCCGAGGCGCCGGCCGAAGCGGCGGGCCATGGCGGCACCGGCCTCGCCCCTGACGTACATCACCGCGGCGATCGCGACGGTCAGCAGGAAGTGCAGGAACGTGGCACCCATGCTGCCGACGGCGGCAGCGAACCAGTGCGTCAGGACCCCGGCGTAGGGCATCAGTTTCGGCGCCAGCTCCTCGACACCGAGCGAGGTGACCTCCGACCAGGCCTCCGAGGCACTCGCGCCCACCACCGGCACCTGCGCGACCCAGTCCGGCGGCTCCGGCACGCGCAGCGACAGCACCGTGCGCACCATCGTCTCGATCTGGTCCATGTGGTCGACGATGGTGCTCAGCGCGAGCCACATCGGCACCAGCACCAGCAGCAGCAGCAGCAGCGTCATCACCAGCACGGCGACGCCGCGGCGGTTGCCGGTGTAGTGCTGCACGTGCAGCATCACCGGCCAGGTGGCGACGACCAGGGTCAGCGCCCAGACGAACGACAGCAGGAACGGCTTCATCACCCACGCGCTGGCGGCGAGCAGAACGGCGATGAACAGCACGCCGAGCGTGATGCGGGTCAGGTCCTCGTGCGCGTGCGCCATGGCGTTCCCTCGGTTGCGGGCCGCCGGTCAGTGTGCCGCCGGCGCGGTGCGCGCCCAAGCCGGATTTCGCGACCGGCGGTTCAGACGCGATCGGCGGTGAACGTGTAGCCGCACAGCAGGCCGCTGATCTGGCCGCTCATGTGCGTCCCGGTCACGCGGCCGGAGATCGAGCCGTTCAGATTCCCGCTGTCGCCGGTGATGGTGCCGTCGGGGAGGATCGTGACGGCGTAGGTCGCCGAGGTCGACTGCGCGGTCAGGGCGGGCGCGGTGCCGGCGGCCTTCGGATGCAGCTGGACGTAGGTGAACCGGTTGCCGCTCACCTGCCACGACACGTGCGGGTTGGTGGCACACTCCGGGCCGCCGCTGGCGAGCTGGACGGTGCCGACATACTGCCCGTCATAGGAGACGGGCGGCGCGGGTGCGGGTGCCGGCGGCGGGGCGGAGCAGCCCCAGGCCAGCGCGCCGAGCGCCAGGCAGCCAGCAACGCGCACGGTGACGACGGTGTTCATGCGGGCACCTTCTCCAATGACGGCCCATCGGGGGACGGGCCGTTCGGCGATCCGACGCCGGGTCGTGTAGCGCCATAGCCGCCAGCATAACCGCCCGCCTTGATTCGGATCAGCCGGTGCCGGCCGGCGCGGGCGCCCGCGCGCTTCGGCCGGCCGGCGGCTTCAATCCGCGAAAACGGTGCCTCCTTTGCAGGCGGGGCTTGGGTCTTGGGCGATAAGTGACTATATTCGCGGCGTGGCTGTGCGGAGTCCGCCGAGGGCGGCGCGGGCGGCCACTGAGACGGCTGAGCTTTTCAGCCGGGGCGCTGTTCCGTTCCTGCACGCCACGCGCGATGCACCGGTTACCCCTAAAGAAAAGTCGATGATGGCCCGCATGTTCGCGGGATTTGGCCGGTGTGACAGGAAGCGACTGATGACGACAGGTACGGTTAAGTGGTTCAACGCCCAGAAGGGCTACGGCTTTATCCAGCCCAGCGATGGGTCGAAGGATGTGTTCGTGCACATCTCGGCGGTCGAGCGCGCCGGGATCGGCACTCTCAACGAAGGCCAGAAGGTGACCTTCGACGTCGAGCGGGGCCAGCAGGGCAAGCTCTCTGCGGTCAACCTGCAGGCGGGCTGAACTGACGGGGCGGCACCTGCGGGTGCCGCCATTTTTCATTGCGGAGAAGAGGTGCGAATGGCAGCGCCGAAGTTCCGGCAGGGCGACCGCGTCGTCCTGCTGCAAGACGACAACAATCGCAACGCGCGAACCGGCGTGTACACGATCACGCGGGTGATGCCGGCCTCGCCCGAGGGCATCCAGTACCGGGCGAAGAACGCGATGGACACGCACGAGCGGGTCCTGCCCGAAGCGCAGCTGCGGGCAGCATCCAGCCTAGCGTGATGTTCCGGCGGGTGACGGGGTCGCGCCCGTCGCCGCTTTTTCCGCCTTATACCAACGGCCGAGAGTACTGACCCGTCATGCCGGGCGAAGGCCCGGCATGCACGCCTTCTTTACGTCCACGTAGAGGAAGAAAGGCGTGGATTCCGGGCCTTCGCCCGGAATGACGGTGTCTTTTCAGGACGCGCCACGGGATGCCGCTCTCGCTGGGGTCGAAGTCGGCGTGCGGGAGCGGCATCAGGATCGTTGCCATCGGAATGACGTCGCGGTCGGTTAGCGCTCGGCGATCCAGCGGCCGATCTGGTCGTAGACCTCCTTCCGGTTGAGCAGGTCGAGATGGCCCATGCCGTAGCCGACCCAGTGCCGCTCCTCGGGCAGGCCGAGGGCGAGCGCGGGGTCGTCGTGATAGCCGAGCGCGCTGGCGAGCGGCACGAGCCCGTCGCCGACGAGGTCGTCGGCGACGCCGAAGCCGAGCATCGCGGCCAGCGCGTAGCACACGACACCCTCCGGCAACGCCACGTCGCGCCGGCGATCGCCGGTGGGGGCGAAACGATCGTGCGCGTGGTCCTCGTCGATGAGGTTGCCGTAGCGCAGGTCGGTGATGCCGGCGCTGCGGATGCGGCCGAGCTGCGTCAGCGCCGAGGTGTAGGGCGTCTTGCCGAGCAGCAGGTCGAGCTGGTGGCCGCCGCGCTCCAGCGGCGCGCCCTGATGCGGCGTGCCGACGAAAAACATTTGAGTCAGATGATGCGGCCAGCGATGGCCGGCGCGTGCGGCGTAGTGGCAGGCGCTGCGGGAGACGAGGCCGCCCATGCTGTGGCCGATGATGACGAGATCCTCGATCGGCACCGGCCAGTCGGCGACGAGCTGGTCGAGCAGCGCGGCGAAGGTTTGGCCGTTCGTGGATATGTGCAAGCCGGTATTATAATGCAGATGAACTTCGGTGTAGCCGAGGCCGCGCAGCATCGTTGCGGCGTGGGTCTGCTCCTTGCGCTGCCAGCTGTGGTGGCTGAGGCAGAGGCCGTGCACGAGCACCGCGAGGCGGCCGGTCGCGTTGGGGATCGCCGCGAGTGACCGGCGGTCGAGGGCGGCGTCGGCGTGGCGCAGCCGCATGACGGTGGCGAGCGGATTGCCGGTTTCCGCGAGGTGATCGCCGACCACGCCGTTGAGTGCCGCGATGAGGTTGTCGCGCGACGGCGAGGACTGCGTGCTTGCAGGCATGAGCGGCGCGAGCAGCGCGTCGAGGCCGATGCCGGTGAGGCGGGCGGCGCCGCGGATGCTGCGATAGATGGTGGCGCTGATGCCGACGCCGCCCAGCGGCGATTGCGGCAGATAGCCGCCGGCGGTGCGTGCGATGTTGGCGTGCATCGCCTCGACGATGCCGGTGACGCCGGCGGTGACATCGGCCGACAGCCGGCCGATGCCGCGTATGTCGGACAGGGTGAGGCTCATTGTGCCGGCCTTTCTGGGTTGCGGTTGCCGAAATACGTGCCGAGTCGCTCCGATGCCGCCTGGCCAGGGTCGTGCGGCGAACGAGAAGGTGGCTGGCCAAACCGATACGACGCTACGCCGGACCCGGCAGCAAGTCATATGTTTTCCTTGCGTTCTACCCAGAGGGACGGTGCGGCCATAGACTTCCCCGCCTGGATGTCGGATCGCGCGACGCTCAGGCGCGAACGGCAAGCAAGGGAGACGGCGATGTCCGACACGGTGAAGTATCTGCTCGACGAGACGCGGATCCCGAAGGATTGGTACAATATCGTCGCCGATCTGCCGCGCCCGCCCGCGCCAGTGCTGCATCCCGGCACGTTGCAGCCGATCGGGCCGCAGGACCTCGAGCCGCTGTTCCCGATGGCGCTGATCCAGCAGGAGGTCACCACCGAGCGCACGGTGGAGATCCCCGAGCCCGTGCGCGACGTCTATCGCCAGTGGCGCCCCTCGCCGCTGTTTCGCGCGCGGCGGCTGGAGCGCGCGCTCGATACGCCGGCGAGGATCTACTACAAGTACGAGGGCGTGAGCCCGGCCGGCAGCCACAAGCCGAACACCGCCGTGGCACAGGCGTTCTACAATAAGGAAGCCGGCGTGAAGCGCCTGAGCACCGAGACCGGCGCGGGGCAATGGGGCTCCGCACTCGCATTCGCCGGCGCGCTGTTCGGGCTGGATGTGCGCGTCTACATGGTGAAGGTCAGTTTCGAGCAGAAGCCGTACCGCAAGGCGCTGATGGAAGCGTGGGGCGCGCAGTGCGTCGCCAGTCCGAGCAGCGAGACCGCGGCCGGGCGGCATGTGCTGGCCGAGCATCCGGACTCGCCGGGCAGCCTCGGCATCGCGATCAGCGAGGCGGTCGAGGTCGCGGCGATGAATGCGGATACGAACTATGCGCTCGGCAGCGTGCTGAACCACGTGCTGCTGCACCAGACGGTGATCGGGCAGGAGGCGATGGCGCAGCTGGAGATGGCGGGGGACTACCCCGACGTCATCGTCGGCTGCACGGGCGGCGGCAGCAACTTCGCCGGAATCGCGTTCCCGTTCATCGGCGCCGGGCTGCGCGGCGGGGCGAAGCCTCGCGTCGTCGCGTGCGAGCCGTCCGCCTGCCCGACGCTGACGCGCGGGAGGTACGCGTACGATTTCGGCGACACCGGTCATCTGACGCCGCTGGTGAAGATGCACACGCTGGGGTCGGCGTTCGTGCCGCCGGGGTTCCATGCGGGCGGGTTGCGGTATCACGGCATGGCGCCGCTGGTGAGCCTGCTGCAGGAGTTGGGGCTGATCGAAAGCCGCGCCTACGGGCAGACGAGGTGCTTCGAGGCCGGCATCCGGTTCGCGCGCGCGGAGGGCGTGCTGCCGGCGCCGGAGGCCAATCACGCCGTGCGCGGGGCGATCGACGAGGCGGTGCGGTGTCGCGAGGAGGGGCGGTCGCAGGTGATCCTGTTCAACCTGTGCGGCCACGCGCATTTCGACATGCAGGCGTATATCGACTACGCGGCAGGGAAGCTCGAGGACCGGGGTTACGACGAGGGCGCGCTCGCCGCGGCGCTGGCGGATCTGCCGCGCGTGGCGGCGGCGTAATCGCGAGGTTCGCCGCCGGTCGCGCGCGCTATGTCTTGCGGCGCTTTTCGCGCGCGATCAGGGGGGCGGCGACGAGGGCAGCGAGTGCGAACGCGCAGGGGACGGTGACGTAGCCGGGCAGACCGAGGCGCTTGAGCAGCACGGTCGCGAGGACGAGCGTGACGGCGATCACGACCATGATCGGCACGAGGCGGGGCGAGCGCTGCGAGGTGATCTTGATCTGCGGCGGGTAGGTTTCGGGGTCGGGTGCGCCGGGTTGCGTGTCGCCGTTGCGATTGTCCGGGTGCATGGGGTTGCTACCGCGCTGTGCGCTTGCTCAGGCCTAGGCGCCGCCGCAGAGGTGCTCGGAGTCCGGCATGGTCCAGGAGCCGAGCGTACGCAGGTCGGTCCCAGTGTAGATGCGGCCCCTCGCGTCCCCGGGCGGGCAGTGCTGCGGGATGCGCACGAGGCAGAGCATGATTTCGTCGCCGATGCGTGCTTGGCCCAGCGTTCCCACGGTCTCGTAGGAGATCTGGTTGACACCGTTGTCGTAGGCCACCGTGGAACCCGGGTCCAGCGTGGGCGGCCCGGGCCGCAAGTGGTGGCCGATGGTCTTGATGCGCGTGAAGACGCAGGTGCCGGGCGTGGTCGGGATGTCGGTGGCGAGGCCGGGCGTGGCCTGGGTGGCCAGAAGCAGGGCGAGCGCGAGCCGACGCATGCGAGTCCTCCGGGTTGTTGTCTGCGGCATAGGAGGCCGATCAGCTCATCGACCGTGAGCTGTGCCTGACGAAGGATCGAGCGAAGCGTGCCGCGCTTGATGTCGCCGGCGTGATACGGAACACAGCGGATCACGGCGTAGCGGGACCGGATATCGGCGGCGAACGCCTCGCGCGGCCGGCCGCCGACGAACTCTGTCGCAAGCGCGATCTGCTCGGCGATGTCCTGTAGCGCTTGGCGCTGCCGTTCCGGGCCGGTCATCAGAACGCATAGAGCGCGTCGGCGGCGACGGCCGGGCGCATGGCGGGCTTGAGCGCGTCGGCGTCGATCACGTCGACACGGCCATCGAGAAGACCGGCGATGTAGGACTGCACGGCGACGAGGTCGTAGATGGTCACGCGGGGTTCCAGTTCGACCAGGATATCGGTGTCGCTGTCGGGCCGGCCTTGGCCGCGCGCGCGCGAGCCGAACAGCGCGGCGTGGATGACGCCGCGTGCCTTCAGCGACGCCTCGTTCGCCCGCAGGCGGGTCAGGATGTCGTCCTGGGTCATGCGGGGTAGAATAGCGTGTTCCGCTGGTTGGAAGGGAATCCGGTCATGGAGCGGGCGGGATGCGGTGCGCCTTCGCGGCCTGGCGGACGGCGAAGATGGGACGGCGGAACGCGCTTCGCTTTTCGGCCCCGCTTGCTATAGCTGCCGGCATGTGAGGGGCCTGCCTGCCGGAGGTGATCCGTTGCTGAAGATCGAGATACACCGAGAGACCGACGGCCGGTTTATCGCGGAGATACCGGATCTTCCGGGCGTGCTCGCGTACGGAGCCACTCAGGCAGAGGCGGTCGCCAAGGTCGAGGCGCTCGCGCTGCGAACGCTGGCCGATCGTCTCGAACAGGGGGAGCCGGTTCCCGAACTCCCCCTGCTCTTCTCGGCGGCATGAACGATTGGCCGTCTGTCCGTGCGCGCCGCGTCCTCAATGCTCTCCAGAAAATCGGCTGGCGCGTCGCACGACAGTGTGGATCGCACCGCGTTCTGGTGAGAGACGGCTATCCCAATTTCGTCTTCGCATTTCACGATGCGGAGGAAATCGGGCCGCGGATGCTGGCGCGCATTGCCCGGCACACCGGGCTTCGCCCGGAGGACCTATAGCCGATCCCGCGCAATCCGGCGCGGCCGGAGTGGCGGCAACCGGTCGAGGTTGGTCGAAGCCGGTTTGGCTTGGATCGGGACGCTGGCGGAATACGCGCTACGCGCTTTTCCGCCTTACCTTGCTGGACGCCTTCGCGAGGAGGGCCGGCGGGAGGCGGCGCGGACCGAGGCGGTGACGCGCGTCGTGGCGTGGCAGCGTGCGGAGGAGATGAAGCGGCAGGGGATCACCAAGGCGAGGCTCGCGGAGCTGATGCAGACCCCGCGAGTGTCGATCGCATCCCGAAGGCGCAGGGCAAGGTGACGGTGGAGACGCTGCAACGGGCGGCGGCGCTGGTGGGGCGCGAGTTGCGGGTGGAGTTGGTGTGACGGCGGGATGCGGTGCGCTTTCCGGCCCTTGCTCAGAACTACGTCTCATCGAGACAGGAAGAGTATGATTTGGATCAAGCCTGACTGCATTCGCTCAAGCTCCCGAACCGCATCGTCCACAGTTTGTATACGGTAACTATCGCGGATAACCACCTCCATGCTGCGTCCTTCCGCCTCAAAGGTACTGACTATCTCATCCAACGTAATTGCTTGTATGGGGTTTGTGTCTGTCAAGAGGATATCGTCAGTGGCGTTCTCCTCATCGGGGCATCTGAGCGCTGTGGTGGAATAGCCAACGAACCGAGGGGAGCCCGCCATAGGGCG
>Ga0074045_10002263_pt1 | contig 17891 bp, 15 predicted proteins | sample BogForMeECP23OM2_FD_94442 | JGI IMG/M metagenome (GOLD analysis project Ga0074045, IMG submission 94442) | Bog forest soil microbial communities from Calvert Island, British Columbia, Canada - Bog Forest MetaG ECP23OM2 | ecosystem: Environmental > Terrestrial > Soil > Wetlands ...
AGTTCCGCGGCGGGCCAGCGATCGTGACCGTATTGGTCTGCGCCCTTTTTACATCTTTCACGGGAGCCTCTGGCGTCACAATTCTTGCGCTCGGAGGCTTGCTGATGCCAGTGTTAACCGGCGCCAGCTATTCGGAAAAGGACTCGCTCGGTCTCCTGACAGGATCGGGCTCCCTGGGATTGCTGCTTCCGCCGTGCCTGCCTCTCATCGTCTATGCCATCGTGGCCAGAGTTCCGATTGGGCAGATGTTTCTTGGCGGAATCGTTCCGGCCGTGGTGATGATGGCGGCAACGGCCATTTGGGGCATCCGGCGAGGGTCGGCAAACGACACCACGGTGCGGAAATTCGAACCGAAAGAAGCCCAGATCGCGTTGTGGGATGCCAAGTGGGAACTGGCCATGCCGGTTGTGGCCTCGGTCGCACTGTTCAGCGGGCTCGCCACTCCGGTTGAGGCGGCCGCGGTCACTGCCTTCTACGCGTTTGTCGTCGAGGCTGTGATCCATCGCGATTTGCGCATCTTCCGGGACGTGCCGCGAGTCATGGCGGAGTGCGGATTACTGATTGGAGGCGTGCTCCTCATTCTTGGAGTGTCGCTCGGTTTCACGAATTACCTGGTTGATGCTGAGGTTCCAGCGCAGGCGGTAGCGTGGACGACGCATACCATTCACTCTCCACTGCTGTTCCTGCTTCTCTTAAATGTTTTTCTTCTGGTAGTGGGCTGCCTGATGGAAATCTATCCTGCAATCGTAGTTGAGGTTCCCTTGCTGGTTCCATTGGGAGCCGCATTCGGGATTGATCCTGTGCGACTCGGAATCATCTTCCTGGCAAACATGGAATTGGGCTATCTGACTCCGCCCGTTGGCCTGAATCTCTTGATGTCATCGTATCGCTTCAAGAAGTCGGTGCCGGAAGTGCTGCGTTCGGTCTTGCCCGTAGTGCTGGTGTTAACCCTGGGAGTTCTCTTAATCACTTACATTCCTGCGCTGACCACGGCGCTTCCCCGTTTGTTCGGCTATTGAATGGGTTGTGGTGTTGCTTGTCCCGGCGACAACGTCAGGTGACAATTTTGTGGGAGCAGGCCAGGCATGGTCGGAAGATCCTCGGGCTGCTACTGCACCTTTGCGTACTCCGCCTTGGCTTCCTTCAGGATGGGGATATCGTGGTCGGCATCTTTCCAAAGCCCAAGGAAGTCCTGATATGACTTCCTTCCAGCGGCCGTATCGCCGTTCAGCACCTGGGTACGCGCCAACTGCAACTGAGCCAACGGACCCAGCAATGAGTTCGCCATGATGCTGTGGTGGTCGAGCATCTTCTGAAACTCAGCGGCTGCCAGTCGTGGGTTTCCTGCTTTCCTGTGCGCCAAACCTCGCAGATAGGCAGGATAGATCGGGGCGTATGGAAGTTGCGCCGGACTGCCCATCTCGTAAGACCAGGCGTTTTGCAAGTTGGCGATGGCATCGCGTGCGTTGCCCCGTTCGAGCGCAATCGCTGCGCGGATGATCGGCAACCAGTAGTTTTGCAGCATGGTGTTGAGTGGGAATTCTTTGTCGAGCTCGTTTGCCAGTTTTTGAGCGTGGGTCGGGTCGCCGGCGCGTGCGAAAGCCAGCGCCGCCAGTGCCTCGACATCTCGTCCCGTGCTGAGCGCCAGCGCCTCGGCCGTCATTTTGCGTGCACTGCGGGCATTCCCGATCTCGGCTTCCCTTAGCGCTTCCTGAAGTCTCCACCCCGCGGCTGTTTCTGCAGAATCGGCGTGCCGGGCAGAGTCCACTGCCCGCTGGGAGAAGGATCGCGCTTTGTCGAAGCGGCCGTAGTATGCCTCCGTGTCGGATTGATAGGAGAAAGCCCAATCCTCCACATTCGGCTTGCCGGCCGCCCACGCCAGCTGTTGCGCCATGGCGTTGTTGTCGCCCTGAAGAAAAGCAAGCAGGTAGCGGCCTTGACGCAGGTATGGGCCATCGATCTTTTTCGCCGTGGCATCGTCGAAAACACCCTGCGATTCGTCAAGACGGTTCAGCGAGTTGTAGTCGGACATGAGGCTGCCATAGGGTACTTCGTTGTCCGGGGCGAGCTGAAGAGCGGCACGGGAAGCGGCCGCAGCCTTGTCATACTGGCCCATCAGCGTGTAGTTGACGCCCAGGTTGTTGTAGGGCGTGGCGGCGCGCGGATAAGCCTCGATGCATTGCTGGTATGCCTGATCGGCTCTTTCCAGTTCGCCAGTGACGTCGCTGTAATACATGGCTTCGATGTAGAAGCGCTCGCGCTGGCTGACCCGATCGCGTAAATCAAACGCCTTCTTGTAATTCTCAATCGCCAGACTGGTCTGTCCCAGGTTGGCGTAGCTCACTCCCAGGTCTGCGTACGCCATGGCGAAGTTAGGGTCCAGTTCGATGGCGCGCTTGTAGTAAGGAAGCGCGGCAGCATCTCCCTTTTGGGCATCCATTTTTTGCGCCTGCGTCAGAGCCTGCAGCGCCTCGAGCGAAGCAGTGGTTGCCTCGACCAGCGGCTTGTTGAACTTCCCAAGGGACGCGAGCGACTCGCCCAGCCTGCCGCGCAGTTGGTCGCTGGCCTCGCCCAGTGCTGGCAGCACGCGGTTGCGGTTGTCCGCTTGGGCTGAAGCCGCAGCCAGGGTGTCGCCGGTCTGGCAGTGTACCGCTTTCAGTTCGATGACATAGTGGTTCCCTACGCTGGCGATAGAGCCGGCGATCAGCACTTTGCTATCGCTGCGCAGACAAACTTCACGTGCCACCTGTCGGGTCAGCCGCTCGCCGGGCGGGCGGTCCATCATTTTGAGCGTGTCTTCCACCTTACGCACGGGCAGCACGTTGAGAAAAGGCGACTGCTCGAGTTCAATGGCCAGCGCTCCTTTCAGCGTGTCATCAAAAACCGGATCGCCGGTGCTGTTGGCAAAGTCGGCGAGAACAATGATGTCTTTCTCACTCAGGCGTTTGCTCTCCGCATGCCGGCGAAGGTAAAGGCCGCCCCCGATCAGAAAGATGACCAGCAATGTGACCAGCACCGGAAGCGCAAGCTGCCAGCGCTTCTTCCGCTCACGGCGAGCCACTGCCGGAACCGGGACCGCGCGCGAAGATGCCGTCGAAATGTGCCCGCTTTCGGTGTCGCGCTTCATCCGTTGGAGGTCGGCACGAATCTCAGAGGCGTGCTGATAGCGCAGAGAAGGATCTTTCTCGAGAGCCTTGACGATAATCGCGTCGAGCTGAGGGGATACCAGAGGATTCGAATGACTAGGTAGTTCCGCGCTCTCGTATAGAATGGCCCCGTAGGTCGCTCCTTCAGTATTCCGGTCAAAGGGCAGGCGACCGGTTGCCATCTCATACAGAGTCACGCCAAACGAAAACAGGTCCGTGCGTTCGTCGAGGGGTTTCCCCGCAACCTGCTCGGGCGACATATAGCTCAGCGTGCCCACGGCCATGGTGTTTGAAGTCAGGTCTTTCAACGTGATCGTCGGGTCCTCTGAGCCTGAGCCAGACTCCCGCCACGTGTCCGGATCGGTCCGTTTCGCTAGCCCAAAGTCGAGAACTTTGGCGTGTCCGCGTTTGGTGACGAAGATGTTCGACGGCTTGATGTCCCGATGAATAATGCCGGCCGAGTGAGCTGCATCCAGCGCGTCGGTGATCTCAATCGAAAGTGAAAGGAGCAAGTCGGGTTCGAGGGGACGTCCGGCGATGCGGTACTTGAGTACGACGCCGTCCAGAAACTCCATGGCGATGAACGCCCTGCCGCTCTCCTCACCGATGTCGTGAATGGTGCAGATGTTGGGATGGTTCAGGGCGGAAGCCGCCTGCGCTTCGCGCTGGAAACGGGCCAGAGCCAGAGGATCGCGGGCCACTTCGTCGGGCAGAAACTTGAGAGCGACGAAACGATGAAGCCGGGTGTCTTCCGCTTTATAAACGACGCCCATCCCGCCTCCGCCCAGTTTCTCGATGATCCGATAGTGCGAGATGCTTTGGCCGATCACTGGCTGCGAATCTTACGTCTCTAAAACGGGCAAGTCAATGAAAGCGATGGGGTTGGCGGTGGCTCAAGAGGATCGCCGTTGCAGAATCACCCTCCGCACGTATTGAAGGGTCAATGAGCGCTAACGCCCGAGTTGCAACATTGGTTTGTGGTTTGCCGGTCAGTCGGGCGCAGCTAGTGCTGCGGCGTTTTGCGAATCCGTGTGGGTTTGGTAATTCTGCAGTTAGACGACCGGTACCCTTCGGCTACAAACCATCGTTCTCAGTGCGTCACGGTGGCCGTCGTTCTCCTATCCCTTCACGCTGATTTTCGAGAACGACAGCACAGCGCGGCTGGGCGTAGGGCGTCCCATGGACAAGGCCGGGCGGAAGGTGGCTAAAATCAGCATCTGCTTCACTTGCGACAGCACTTCTTTGGATTCTTCAGTGTCGGAGAGAATCCGGTAATCCTGCACCCGCCCGTGAGCATCCACGTAAGCCTCGATCACCAGCGAATCCGCGTTGATCGTGTCCAGGGTCAGGCCAAACGCGCTGGGCTGCAACTGGGGCGCGGTATTCACCATCACCAGCGGCACATCGTTATTGGCCTGCAGCGACGAGGGCGCAACAAAGTAGGCCATCGCGATGCCAAAAATTACTAACGCGCTCAGGAAACCAGCCGTCGCCGGCACCATGAATGCCTGGAAACTGTTTTCCAGCCGTACCAGCAATCCCTGGAACGGCGCGCGGGCCTCAGCGGCTTCGCGCGAAATGGCGACGCGTAACCTCAATCCCAAATCCTCGGGAGCCTGCGGACGCTGCACACTCGCCAGCAACTGCTGCGTCCGGCGCAACTCCTGGTACCCGGCACGGCAGGCGGCGCAATGCCTCCAGTGCTCCTCGAGTGCGAGCATCTCTGCGCCCGTCACTGCTCCATCCAGATAGGGCGAGAACAACCGCCTCGCCTGGGGGCACCGCAGTTCGTTGATTTCCTCTGTGCCCTTCATGAAATCACCTCAACCCTTCTACCCCCTCCAGTTACCCGCGACCGCAAACTGAGTTCTGGCTCTGGTGCGGCCAATCCCAGTTCATTCCCCACTTCGCGCACATACGGCGTCAGCCTTTGCCGCAAGAGCTCTCGCCCGCGTGTAAGACGAGACTTTACTGTTCCCAGCGAAATCTCCAGCACTTCAGCAATCTCTTCATATGACATGTCTTCCAGATCGCGCAGAATCAACGTCGTGCGATACGGCTCCGGCAGTCCGCGCAGTTCTTGCTCGACCCGCTGCTGCACCTCATGATGCGCCACGTTGTCGAAGGGCGAGTCGGCATGATCGGTCAACGCCGCCTGCATGGTTCTATCCATGCCATTCGAAGCTTCGGGCTCCGACGGCTCGATCGAAGTTTCGCGCGCTTTGTGCCGGAACCACCAGCGCCGCCGGTTCGCCGCCTCGTGCAGGGCGATGCGGTAAATCCAGGTCTTCAGGCTGGACTCGCCGTGAAAGTGCTTCATGCCGCGGAACACTTTCAGGAACACGTCCTGCGTGGTATCGGCCGCGTCCGCCGGGTCATTCACGATGCGGTAGACCAGCCCAAACACCGGCTGCTGAAACTCACCAATCAGCCAGGCGTATGCCGCTTCCGAACCGGCCTTCAGCTCGGCCACGATCGCTGCTTCTCCGTGTGTCCGCGCTCCGATGGCACTTGCCAGATCACCCAAGGTGGTTGCTCCCGCCATACCGGCGTCCCCTTGATTATAGGATTTTCCACCCCGCCGCGCCCTCAAAATTCAATGCTTGGCCCGGCTTGCCAACCTGACAGCTGAACCGACACCCTCACCAACCATAGACTCCGGCGGGGCCTTCCGGGTTCCCATCCATAAGTGATTTATTTTCAGCAAATCAGGGGATGGACACCGGGAGGGGAGCACAAAACCGTGCCAGCCGCCAGGCCAGGTCAAGAGCCGAACCGTCACCGAGGCAGGGTTACTCGCGATTGCGCAGTGATTCGTTGGCACTGTCGCCTTGGTAGAGCTGTCCAGCTCCCCGCTTAAAGCGTGTGGCGCAGGCAAATTCGCGGGTTCGTGAGTGAAGCTGTTATCAGCCGCCGTGAGCGGCCCGGGCTGGAACCTCCAGCTGCAGTTGCCTGACGAAGTCGGCCACGGCGGCCAGCAGGGCGTCAGCACCCTTGTCCAGCGCCAGCTCCGACTTGCCCAGGAAGCCGAAAGCGCCGTCGCGCCGCAGCCAGTCCTCATTTCTTTGTGACATGCCGGTTAACACCACCACCGCGATCCCAGCGGTCGTCGGATCCTTTTTCAACGCCTTCAGCACGTCGGTCCCGGTCACTTTGGGCAGCAACAGATCCAGCAGGACCAGATTCGGGAGATTCTCCCGCGCTTTCTTCAGGGCCTCTTCACCGTCGGCGGCGGTGATTACGTCGTATCCAGCCCGGGTCAGCGCTCTTTCCGTCGCCAGCCTCAGAAACTTGCTGTCCTCGACTAAAAGAATCTTGGTCATATGCGCAGCGTTTTTCCGCTTAGACGATCGTGTCTTCCGCGGTCCGCGGCCGTCTTGTGCGGACGGGTTTGGTCACTCGACATTCTTCTGATTTTCTATCGGCAGAATAAGGGAAAGAGCGTAACCGCAGAGGTGGGCAGAAATGAGAATCTTCTAATCAGGGGAGAACTCGGACGGCGGTCGCGGGATCAGCTTTTCAGCACTTTCTCGAGTGCCGCAAGCAGGAACTTACTGTCTTCGACCAGTAGTATCTTCGCCGCCATCGTCTCGCCTCTCCTTCGGCCGGCAACTCCCGCCTGTCCCCAGCATGGCGCGCCTGAGGTCAAGTAAGGGTGGAATAGGTGATTACCGATGCAGCTACCTGCGGCACAGCGCCGGGTCACTTCTTTTCGGAGAAATTGGCCGCCCCATCGAGCATGGTTTTCACCGCCGTACGGCACGCGGACCGCAACTCCTCCTCGTGTCCCTCAATCCCTCTCGACAACAATATTACTGCCGTCCCATGGGTCGTCGCCCACAGGGCCAGTGCCAGCCGCGTGTGATCCTCCGGCGAACCTCCCACTCGTTTCGCCACCGTCTGCTCCAGCAGGGCGAAGTTCGGTCTCGATTCCCGGATCGGCTTGACCTGGCCAGCGCGCTTCAGCGGGGCCATCTCGCGGGCGTGCGTGTAAAAGAGTTCAAACTCGCGCGGCTCGTCCAGCGCCAAGTCAACATAGGCCTCGAGTATCTGTTCTATGGTTGCCCCGGCCTCAAAGATCTTGCCGATTCGGGCCACGATCATCCCCATGAGACCTCGCACCAGGTCCCGCCGGTCTTTGAAGCGGCGGTAAACCGCGGGCGTATTCGTGCCTGCCGCCCGGGCGACCGCACGCAAAGTGAGCGCCTTGTCGCCTCCGCGGTGCCACAGCTTATGCGCGGCCTTCAGGATGCGTTCTTCCAGATCAGGATCCGGCTGTCGAGGCATTGCTCTTTCCTCCCGGGGATGGCCCCTCACTATTATGTTGACGACGTTTACATAACGCCGTATATTTAACCATAAATCCTCCCCCTATATCTACCCAGGACTCAAGTCAGGAAAGGCGGCCGGGTCGGCACACGATGCCCGCTTCGGCCGCTGGCTTTTCCGTCAGCCCACCGCGGACGTTTCCGGTTACCGAAGTAACCCGACGGGCTCCGGTATAACGTTGACGACGTCTATATAATGCTATAGAACAATCGGTACTCGGGCCCCTCCTTTAGTTTGCGGTTCAGGAGTTGCTTTACGATGTCTTCGCACAATCCCGTCAATGACGGGGGCTCCCCGGTTCAGTTGAATGTCGAACTTCGAGATGCCCACCTGGAGTTGCTGAGCGCGCATTGCGCCACCTACCAGCTTCGCCTGCGCTATTCCACCGAACATCTGGCTCGCTCTGGCCAACCCGACATTCTGCGCAAGTCAGCCGACGCTGCCAGCGCACTGCACGAGTTCTACTCGACTATTGTTAACAAGATGCCCCAGGCCGCGCCCGCTGCCGAGGTCCTTCCACATCCAACCCAGGAGCAGATCGCGCAGGGTGTCGAATGGGTCGCTTCCTGCCTGCGCGCGCAGCGCGAGCAGTACCGTCCCTTGGCAGGCCCGCTCAGCCGCCAGCAAGTGGAAATGCTCTCGGCGTATTTTTCCGCTGCCCTGCTCGACCGCATCCGCATCGCCGAACTTCATGGCGCGCGGGTTCCGGTCCCCGACTTCTACGCTAAGGCCCGGGCCATGGGTTTCGACAAGCTTCCCCAGATCAGCCACATGGAGTCGCTTTCGTTTCTCGACGTGATCGTGTTCAACGAAACGCTCAGCGAACGCGGCCTGTTCCACGCCCTGGTGCACTCGGTCCAGATTGAGGTTCTCGGCCTGGAGCGCTACGCCGAACTATGGGTGCACGGCTTCCTGAAGACCCGCACGCACTTCACCGTACCGCTGGAAGTGCAGGCGTTTTCCCTGGCCTCGAAGTTTCTGCGTCCGGTGCCGGAGCGGTTTTCGGTCGAAGACCAAGTCCGCGAGTGGGTCGCGGCCGGCCGCTACTAGCGCCGCCGATGCTGGGATGCCTGACTCTTCGCGATTTTCGAAGGGTGGCGAGCCCGGAGCTCGCCGAAGGGACTTACCCTCACGGGTCAGTCTAAAATGAAATGGACGAACCGGCACGACCATGCCCGACGACTCCATCACCATTTCGCCCGGCCCTCCGTTTAAAGCCGCGATGTTCGTGGCTATCGTCGCGGACGCGCTCCAACTGGCCGTCTTCCCCCTGTTTGTCGAGGGCGCGTTCTCTCCCGCCGACGACCTGCTCGACGTTGGGGTTGCACTTGCGATGACGCGCCTGCTCGGCTGGCACTGGGAATTTCTGCCCTCGTTCCTCGCCAAACTTGTGCCCGGCGTCGACCTGGTTCCCTTCTGGACGATTGCCGTCGCCAACGTCTGGCGCAAAACCAAGCGCATGGCCGACGCAGCCAGCACCGAAAAGCAACCACCCCAACTCCCGCCTCACGTGACGAAAAGCTGAAGGGCAGCCCGGCCATCAGACCTCGGTCGTCAGACGTCGGATGTCAGGAAGGTCAAAGGCCGCGGGCAAGAGTGCCCGCGCCACATAAAATTAGAGCGGCCCGAAACTTCCGGGCCGCTGGGCGGACGAGGGCGTCCGCCCCTTCATGTGTTGTGCTGAGGGCTGACGTCCGAAGTCTGACGCCCGCCGTTTACGTTCCTTCGCTCCACCCCGCCAGATACTCTTCCTGCTCCGGCGTGAGCTTATCGATTTTGATGCTCATCGACTCGAGCTTCAGGCGCGCCACCCGCTTATCGAGGTCGTCGGGAACTTTGTAGACCTTGGGTTCGAGCTTCTTGGCGTTCTTGACCATGTACTCGACCGAGAGGGACTGGTCGGCGAAGCTCATGTCCATCACCGAGGCGGGATGGCCTTCGGCAGCGGCCAGATTGATGAGGCGGCCTTCGCCGAGCAGGTTGATCTTGCGTCCGTCTTTCAGTGAGTACTCGTCGACGAAGTTGCGTGTGGTCCGTTTCGACGACGACATCGATTCCAGCGCCGGGATGTCGATCTCGACGTTGAAGTGGCCGGAGTTGGAGATGATCGCACCGTCTTTCATCAGCGCGAAATGATCTTTGGTCAGCACGCTCTTGTTGCCGGTGACGGTGCAGAAGACATCGCCGAGCTTGGCGGCTTCGTTCATCGACATGACCCGGAAACCGTCCATGACCGCTTCCAGCGCCTTCGTGGGATCGACTTCTGTGATGATGACTTCGGCGCCGCATCCACGGGCGCGGCTGGCCAGTCCGCGGCCGCACCAGCCGTATCCGGCGACGACGAACTTCGATCCAGCCAGCAGAAAGTTGGTGGCGCGGATGATGCCGTCAATGGTGGACTGTCCGGTGCCATAGCGGTTGTCGAACAAGTGCTTGGTGTCGGCGTCGTTCACCGCAACGATGGGAAACTTGAGCACGCCTTCCTTGGCCATGGCACGCAGGCGAATCACGCCGGTAGTGGTCTCTTCGGTGCCGCCGATGACGCCTTCGAGCGCGTCGGTGCGCTTGGTGTGCAGGATGGTGACCAGATCGGCTCCGTCGTCCATGGTGATGTGCGGCTTGTGGTCAATGGCGGCGACGATGTGGTTGTAGTAAGTGTCGTTGTCCTCGCCCTTGATGGCGAACACGGGAATACTGTGATCGCGGACCAGCGAGGCGGCCACGTCATCCTGCGTAGACAAAGGGTTGGATGCGCAGAGCACGACCTCGGCCCCGCCATCGCGCAGGCAGATGCCGAGATTGGCGGTCTCGGCGGTGATGTGCAGGCAGGCCGAGATGCGGATGCCTTTCAGCGGCTGATTCTTGATGAACTCTTTGCGGATGATCTGCAGCACCTTCATGGACTGGTTGGCCCACTCGATGCGCTTCTTGCCCAGATCGGCCAGTTCAAAATTCTTGATGTCGCAATTAATAGCTGCGGTTGACATTCTTCTCCTCTTTGCTTGCTTTCCCGCTCTTGCTGTGGCGCGCTGTGAAGCGGCAGAAAAACCGCGGGTTAATCAGCTGTAAACGGCGAACGCCCCCACAATCATTTTCGCAGAATACGCGAATTTGGGGAACCGGTCACAATATCGAAATTGCCCTTTTGGACGTGAACTTCCGCTTCACGTCCGGAATGGCACTTTGGTTCGGTGCTCTTAGCGCCCTTCGCGGAATTTCTTCGCGAACTTTGCGGTTCGTTCTTGCATTTTCCGCAAAAGCCTGAACCGCAAAGGTCGCCAAGAATGAGTGAAGGTCGCGAAAAAGCCCTATTTCCGAACTGCTTGTGTTGCTGGCTCCCGCAAGCCGGCATCGCTGGCCAGTTTGGCGGCTTTGTCGGTTGCTTCCCAGGTGAAGTCGGGGTCGCTGCGGCCGAAGTGACCATAGGCCGCGGTCTTGCGATAGATCGGGCGGCGCAGGTTCAGCGACTCGATGATGCCGCGCGGCGTCAGTTTGAAGTGGGCGCGAATCAGTTCCGGAATAACGGCCGGATCGACCTTCTCCGTGCCAAAGGTCTCGACCAGCACGCTGACGGGATCGGCTACGCCGATGGCATAAGCCAGTTGCACTTCGCAGCGGTCAGCCAGGCCTCCGGCGACCACATTCTTCGCGATGTGGCGGGCCATGTAGGCGGCTGAGCGGTCCACCTTGGTTGGATCTTTTCCGCTGAAAGCGCCGCCACCGTGACGGCCCATGCCGCCGTAGGTGTCCACGATGATCTTGCGGCCGGTGAGTCCGGTGTCGCCCATGGGCCCGCCGATCACGAAGCGTCCCGTGGGATTGATGTGATAGTGCGTGTATTCGTCGAGCAGGTGAGCCGGGATCACCGCCTGGATGACGTGCTTCAGAACCCCGGCGCGCAGTTCGTCGTTGCTGATCGTCTCGGAGTGCTGGGAGGAGATCACGACCGCGTCCACGCGCTGAACTTTGCCGTTCGCATCGTATTCGACTGTGACCTGGGATTTGCCGTCGGGGCGAAGGAAGGGAAGCGTCCCGTTCTTGCGCACCAAGGAAAGTTGCTGGGTCAGCTTGTGCGCCAGTGAGATGGGAGTCGGCATCAGATCCACGTTCTCATTCACGGCGTAGCCAAACATCATTCCCTGGTCGCCGGCACCGCCGATATCGACGCCCATGGCGATGTCGCCGGATTGCTTGTTGATGCTGGAGATGACAGCGCAGGTGTTGGCGTCGAAGCCGTAGAGGGCGTTGTCGTAGCCGATGGAGGCGATGGTGCCCCGGACCACTGTCTGGAAATCGACGTAGGCCTTGGTGGTGATTTCGCCGGCAATGACGACCAGGCCGGTGGCGGTAAGAGTTTCGCAGGCAACGCGGCTGGAGGCGTCGTCTGTGAGGCAGGCGTCGAGGATAGCATCGGAAATCTGGTCGGCCATTTTGTCGGGGTGGCCTTCGGTCACCGATTCAGAGGTGAATAAATAACGATTCTTGGCTGCCAAGTTGGGTGTCTCCTTGAAGATTTGTGCACGCTCGATGTGAAAAACTCCGGACTCCAGAGCTAGGGAAACCAGGGAGAATCCGCGCGGCCGCCACGAGGCGGCTACTGCGAGGGGAAAACCCTCAAGACAGGCTATCAGACGACATCCACGGGCGCAATGGGTTTGGCCTTAAATGCTTGAGGATGAATCCAATAGCGGGAATGGGCAGGTGGACGGGGGAAAAGGGAGGTTGGAGTGGATCTGAGCCGTGTTTTTCTCTCACGTGTCACAAAGACGGCGAGACCCTTCGACCTCGCTGAGGGCGGGCTGTGAGGCACCCGTCGGACACATTCTACTGATTTTGAGCCGGCACCAGACTGGGCGGGACGGCACGCATGCCGGAGACATCGAAAACCAGAGTTTGGACTTCGGCTTCGGAGCCCTGGGCGGGGAGTTCCTGTCCGTTCCAGACGAAGCTCACGCCGGCGGCGTTGCCGATTTTCACCACGATTTCACGAGAGGCACGGATCGAGGTATGGGCAGGGGCGATCAGCAATTCGTGAATAACGGAGCGGCCGTCGGCGGTTACGGAGATCCAGGAATTCTCCGAAGCCCGGATCACCAGGTTCAAGGGCGCGGCCGCGGCGGACGGCTCAACGTTCGCCGCCGAATTCACCGTCTGCTCCACTTGGGTCGCAAGTTCACTGTTCTCTGCGTTGCTGGTATTAGGTTCGCCAGTGCTGGGCGGCTTCGCCGGATTGGCAGGATGGGCCGACGGTACAGCACTCACACTTGACGGCCGTGCTGAAGCTGGCGCAGAGGCGGTGTGTAGAGCGGGGACAGGTGCGATTGTGGTCCGAGCGGGTGGATTCAACAATTGGGGCGCGGGCTGCCCGGCGGAGGTCATGGGCGCGGTCGCGGCCTCGGTGCGCGTGCTGCGGGAGTGGCGGTGCCACAAAAGGGCTGCCAGAACGATGACCAGAATCGCGAGAGCCAGAATTCTCCAGGGAACGATGCGCTCACCGCGTTCGGGGTAATCGCGGCGTGGAGGACTGACGTGTTCGGCGCGAGGCAGATGGAGTTCGGGCAATTCCTCGGCCCCGGACGGCGGGACAGCGCCGGCTTGCGGGTCCCACACCTCCTGGGAATCGAGCTGCGACTGGCGGAGGCAGACGAGGTAATCGGCGACGGCCTGGTCCTCGTCTAATCCGATGTGTTTGGCGTAGGCGCGGATGAAGCCCTTGTTGAAGACGCCGCCCGGCAGCCGGTCGAATTGTTCGTCTTCGATGGCCAGCAGCATGCGGGAGCTGATCTTGGTCGCGTTAGAGACATCCTCGAGCGAAATGCCCTTCTTTTCGCGCTCTTTGCGGAATTTGTTGCCGAACTCGCCCACCAGGACTCCGCCGCGGCGAAGTGGCCTTCGCTCGCGATTACGGAATCATCATAGGACAACGCGGGCGAAGGCGCCACAATCGTCAGTGCGAGTCGGGAAGTAACCGGCGGGCAGACTTCGCTGGCGCGGAAATTCCCACGTCTCGCAAAAACGGCGAGGAAATTCCCACGTCTCGCAAAAACGGCGAGACATGGGGCACCCGGCTCGTTTGCCTGGGGCTACTGTGTCTTCTTCAGTAGCGTGATGGTGAACTGGGCTTTGCAGGTGTTAGCGGGATCGTCGAAGGCTTCGCCGGCGCGGTCGCCTTCGCTGGCCTGAAAGTAAAGGCCGTGCTTGATGTGATCGGGAAGGCCGATGAAACGGGCCTTGCCGTCAACGTTGGTGCCAAGTTCGAGGTCGAGCTTGCGGACGTTCATGAAGCCATAGGCGATGTGGACCTTCACTTTGGCAGCGTAGACGGGAGCGCCAGCCGAATCGTTGATGGTGAAGTCGGCGGAGCAGGGACCGATGCCGCCATCGATCACTGGAACCGCATGGGCGTCACCTGGCGTGGTACCGGCGGTTTGCGGGAAGGCCAGGGATGCGGCACCGGCGAGGAAGATCAACCGGAGGGCGAGCCTTCTAAGTCCTTTCGTATGCATGATTGATAAGACTACGCCAACCCGGAAAATGATGTACCGACGAGTTGCTACAGCTGAGCCAAGCGATTGATCCCGTTGGCGTTACGGGTTCGTGTTACCAACGGTCATTGCCCCTGCACTAAAGTGATGAATATAATTTTTTGAACTACTATCCGACCAGCGAGGGACAACGGAATTCGCATGCCTGAGGCCGGCACTCAATTGACGCGCCAAAACCAGGAACTGAAGATTTTTCACGATGTAGCCAAGGCGCTCACGTCGTCGCTGGATCTCGATTCCATTCTGCAGACCATCATGGAAAAGATGGCGGAATATTTCCGTCCGGACACGTGGTCGCTGCTGATGGTGGACGAGGAGCATGACGAACTTTACTTCGCTATTGCCGTGGGGCAGGCGGCGGAGGCGCTGAAGAATGTCCGGCTGAAAATGGGCGAGGGAATCGCCGGCTGGGCGGCGAAACATGGCGAGCAGCTGATTGTGCCGGATGTGGATGCGGACCCGCGCTTCGCGCGTCGCATTGATGAATCGACCAAGTGGGAAACGCACTCGGTGATCTGCATGCCGCTGCGCTCCAAGCTGCGCGTGCTGGGAGTGATCCAACTGGTCAACGTCGACATGTCGCAGTTCAGCGAGGCAGAGCTGTTTTTCCTACAATCCCTGAGCGACTACGCGGCCATCGCCATCGAGAATGCGCGCTGGGTGGAGAAGATTCAGGAACTGACGATCACCGACGATTGCACCGGGCTGTACAACGCCAGGCATCTCTACAAGACGCTGGAGACCGAGGTTTACCGGTCGTCGCGCTTTGGCTATGAGTTCAGCGTCCTGTTCATTGACCTGGATCACTTTAAGACAGTGAACGATACCTACGGGCATTTGATTGGAAGCAAGCTGCTGGAGGAAATCGGATATTTGATCAAAGCGCAGCTGCGGCTGATTGACTTTGCTTTTCGCTACGGCGGCGACGAGTTTGTGGTACTGCTGCCGCAGACGGGGAAGGATCAGGCGCTGGTCGTGGCCAAGCGGTTGCGCGACGCGCTGCGAGCCAGCAGTTTCTGCCGCGCCGAAGGATTGAATCTGAACATTCGCGCTTCGATCGGCCTGGCAACGTTCCCGCATGACGCCCGTACGGCGCACGATGTGATCCGGCAGGCCGACGGGATGATGTACATGGTGAAGAACACGACCCGCGACAATATCGGGATCGCACAGCGGGGAGTGTTGAAATAGCGGACCTCGGACCTCGGACCTCAGACCTCGGACCTCAGACCTCGGACCTCAGACCTCGGACCTCAGACCTCAGACCTCAGACCTCGGACCTCAGACTCGCGCCCTTCTTAGTTTTCCTTTTTGTCCGCTGGCGTCGGAGTGCCCTTCACTTCCGGCTTCCATGGATTGGCATTGGCCGGGGCCTTGGGGTTCACACCGAAATCCCAAACGTCAAGATTCATTCCTTCCTTGCCCACCATCTCGACCAGAGCGTATTCCCCGGGCGCGAGACTGGAGGTGGGCGTGAGTTTCAGCCAGCCTCCCTTGACCTGATCGATGGTGGTGGGAACGAAATGCTCTTGTTGCGTGATCTTGCCGGTGACGGCGCGCTTCACATCGCCGAGAATGCGCTTGTTGCCTTTGACTTCGGCACGGATGATGCGGAAGCGGTCGAAGGGCACCAGCGGTTGCTCGGGTTGCTGCGGCTGTTGGGGCTGGGCGGCACCTTGGGATCGGCCGGATGGATTGGTCTGATCCGGCTGGCCGGGGATTGGTTCTACATTGATGTAAAGCGATGGAACGTCCACGTGAGACTGCACTTTGGCGTGCGCACCCTCAAGTTCGATGGCTTGTTTGAGGCCGGCGATCGGGTTGATGGCGCCATAGAGAATGTTGCCCTTGGTTTTGCGGTTGACATCGCCGGAGGTTTGCTGAACCTCGACTAACTGCGGCTCGTTCTGAAACGTGTCGAGGAGAAACACGCCTGAGTCTTCGGGCAGGCGGAGTCCGGGGGCGACCTGGGGCTGAGCGGCCTCCTCGAGTTCGCGCTCGTGGTCCAGATCTTTGTCGAACTGCACGGCTTCAGGTGCGGAAGCTCCAGCGGCGGCGCGGTCTTTTTCGTACTTGTCGGTAGCAGGCCAGTCCACCAGCGAAGCGGGAAGTTCTTCCCACTCCTCGCGCTCCGCGCTGAAATAGCGAACGCGATCGCTCTTGACTTCATAGTGGGTGACGAGTTGATAGGAACCGTCTTTGAGAATGAGCCGGCGTGATGGCTCCTGGGCGAAGGAGAACCGGGGCAGCGCCATCAGGGCGACGAGCAGCGTGACGGCCACGAGCGCAAGCCGGGAGAACACGGATCGCGAGGGTGTTTGCGGCTGCGGGGACATAATCTTCTCGTCCAATTATCGTCCGGGTGGAACGAAGAGTCGAATGGTAAGACGCCTGATCTCGGTTGTAGGGTTGTAGTATCCTGTTTGCTCGGCAATGTGATCGCCCTGGAAAATGAAACGCAAGTCAACTCTCTCGCTCGGGTTATCTCTTCTGTTGTGGACGGCGGCAGGCTGGGGCCAGACGCAGGACACCCCGGTCCCGGCCTCTGAAAACCAGCGCTACTCCGTCCAGGGACAGGCGCCGTCGGCCACTCCTGTTTCCTACGCGTCGTTGACGGAATTGAACGGAATGCTGGCACGACTGGAGACGACCTCGAAAAACACGCAGGTGGATTAGGTCAAGAAGCGCATCGAGCGCTGGAAAACGAACAACTCCGACAAGAAGCAGACACTGGCCAACGTGGATTCCATTCAGCGGAATCTGGAAGGGGCGCTGCCCGAGATCATGGCCGGGCTGCGCGCGGCGCCGGAGGATCTGCCGGCCACCTTCAAGCTGTACCGCAACCTGGACGCGCTTTACGACGTGCTGGGCAGCGTGGTCGAGTCGGCGGGGGCGTTCGGGTCGAAAGATGATTATCAGACGCTGGCGAACGACCTGACCGGGTTTGAGGACACTCGCAAACAGATGGCGCAGCGGATAGAGAATCTGTCGACGGCGAAGGAAGCTGAGATTGTGCGGCTGCGTGCCGATCTGAAGACGGCGCAGGCGGCGGTTCCCGCCACGCCGCCGAAGAAGACTGTAGTAGTGGATGAAAACGAGCCGCCGAAGAAGCCGGCAGTGAAGAAGAAGCCGGTGACCAAGCCCGCGGCGACGAAGCCCGCGACCACAACAACTCCCACGACTACGACGGCGGCGAAGCCGTCGGCGGGGCAGCCGCAGAATCAGACCCCGCCCGCGCAGCCGACACCGGCCACGAAGCCGCAGTAGAGGTCGAACTGCAGACCTCGGACCTTCGACTGGGCGTCGGCATCTCGTCACGCCCGCACTTGTAGCAGGAGAATCTGTTAACCTTCCCACCGCATCCATATTGCACTTCCTGAAACTCTGGTCTGAGGTCCGACGGCAGAGGTTGGGGGTCCGGCGTTTATGATCTGGCACGGCCATATTCTGGCGGCGATTTCCGGGTTCGTCATCATCTGGGCAGTGCTGCGCGACGCGTTTGAAACCGTCGTGCTGCCGCGGCGGGTGACGCGGCACTTCCAGATCACGGCGTGGTTCTACCGGCAGACGTGGATTCCGTGGCGCAGGATTGCGGAACATATCAAGACAGCTGCGCGGCAGCAGAATTTTCTGGGGTATTTCGGGCCGCTCTCGCTGTTTCTGCTGCTCGGTTTCTGGGCGACCGGGCTGATCTCTGGTTTTGCTCTGGTGCAGTACGGCATCGGCGGGCACGAGCAGCTCAGCGGAGAGCCCATGACGTTTGGCCGCATCCTCTATCACAGCGGAGAAACTTTTTTCACGCTGGGCTATGGCGATATCGTGCCGACTTCGGGCGCGGCGCGGGCGCTCTCGGTGATCGAAGCCGGGATGG
>Ga0074045_10002264_pt1 | contig 17890 bp, 17 predicted proteins | sample BogForMeECP23OM2_FD_94442 | JGI IMG/M metagenome (GOLD analysis project Ga0074045, IMG submission 94442) | Bog forest soil microbial communities from Calvert Island, British Columbia, Canada - Bog Forest MetaG ECP23OM2 | ecosystem: Environmental > Terrestrial > Soil > Wetlands ...
CTACCTTCGCGAATACTTCCTGTGGGCCTGTCCAGTCAAAGCCGACTCTGGCCGCTCTACCGGCAAGCTTTTGAGCCCTACTTAACGCGGGCAGAGATCGCGGAATCCCGTCGAGAAGAGACTCACGCCCCTGGATATTCTCTTCGGAAGCCTTGATCTTGCCCCAGTTTTCGATCACCTCCTCCGCGCCTTTCACCCGAGCATCACCAAAGACGTGGGGATGTCTGCGAATCATTTTCGCCACCACTCCTTCGATGATCTCCCTCAAGGTCGCAAAGCCTTCCTGCTCAAACATGTACGCAAGGAAGACAACCAGAAAAAGGAGATCTCCTATCTCGTCAATTGTCTCTCCGGCCGATCCCTGATGTATGGCTTGTACCAGTTCATGGTATTCCTCCAAAATGTACGGATGGAAGTTTCGAGGAGTTTGCTTCCTGTCCCAGGGACACCCGTCTTCGGAGCGAAGGGTGTGGATAAGATCCATGAGTCGTCCGAAGACCTCCAGAGTCCCGGTAGAATCGTGCGAAATATTCATGCTTGATTCCTTTTCTTTCATGGGATATGCACGCGGGAGCCGTGAAGAAAGATTCCTCTTGAGTGCCGAAGACCCATGATGCGACACTGGGAGGATAAACTCTGCCCGCCTTCCTGTCCAGCACCGCTATTCATACGGTGATGGCGTGTGCGAACAGCTTCAGAATAGGTGCGCGGGAAGGCCGATTACTTTCGAGATGGGTCCGTAGTCCCTGAAATACGCGACCTATGAGGTTCAAGTTGATTCCTTACTTGAAAAGGTGCTATCATCCGAACGAATATTTGAATGATGAACGCGTCCGGGCAAGAATGGGCGGTTCCGTTGACAATTGCCGGCCTGGAACGAATGCAGATTGAGTGGTAGAAAGGTTGGAGTCTTGAATTAAGGAGCACGTGGAGGCTTCTTGAAGACAAATTCAGTCGAGCAAGGCGAGCGGTTAGCTCGCCGTGTGAGCTTCGCCGACATCGGAGCCTTTCAGGCACTTGTCGGAGAATTAAGCAAAAATATCAAGTACATTGAAAAATGTCTCGGGGTCAATATCTCCATTAAAGGCAATACTGTCAGCATCTACGGAGACCCGCCATCTGACGATGTTGCGGAGAAGCTGCTGAAGCAGTTATATCCCTTGGTACGGGAGGGATATCCGATCCATCCGGCTGACATCGACCAGGGGGTGAGACTCCTCCTACAAAACCCGCAAGCTAAACTCAGAGACCTGCTGCGCGACACGATTTTCATCTCCGCAGGAAAACGTCCCATCACGCCCAAAACGATCCTGCAGAAGCAATATATTGAAGCTATCCAGACTCACGACATAGTGTTTGGTATTGGCCCGGCTGGGACCGGCAAGACATATTTGGCTATGGCTATGGCTATGGCTTCTTTTGCCAAGAAAGAGCTCAGACGGATAATACTTGCTCGGCCCGCAGTGGAGGCGGGTGAGAAACTGGGTTTCTTGCCCGGAGATCTGTATGAAAAGGTAAACCCGTATTTGAGGCCGCTCTACGATGCGCTGCACGACATGATTGATTTCGAGAAGGCCACGCGCATGATCGAACGGGGTGACATCGAAGTGGCTCCTTTAGCCTTCATGCGGGGCCGGACGCTCAACGATTCGTTCGTTATTTTGGACGAAGCTCAAAACACTACGTCCGAACAGATGAAGATGTTTCTCACGCGCCTTGGTTATTCTTCCAAGGCCGTTATAACCGGCGATATAACGCAGATAGATCTTCCCGAGGGGACCACATCGGGTCTTGTGGAAGCTCGAGAAATTCTCAGCGACATAGAGGGCATATCTGTAGTGATGTTCACCGACCAGGACGTGGTTCGCCATCCTCTTGTTCAGGAAATCATAAAAGCTTATGAGAAAAGAACCGCCTCCCGCGAGAGCCGATTCCGGAGATAATTAAGAATGCCGGAGTCATCCGACAAGAATAAGACGTCAGAAAAGATTAAGAGGCCTGAAACACTAAGAGAGCGGGCCGGGCATGCGCTGAAAGGCGTAGAACGAGGTATCCCCGGCTGGGTGCACATACTCAATGAACCTAAATGGCAGCGTTGGGCGCTCATTATAGGCACTGCTCTGGTCGCTGCCTTCATCATGGCCCCAAAATCTTTCCGAGTTTACAGCCTGACCGTTGGAGAGCCTGCCCAAGAGACCATCATATCGCCTATAACATTTCAGGTAATTGATGAAGCCGCGACTAATAAGAACCGGGACGAGGTTCTGAAGTCGATCCGACCTGTGTACGATTTCGATGACGAGATGGTCCATGACGTCCAGGCCAGGATCAACTCGGCGTTCAATTTCGGGAAGGAGTACCTGGCTGCAGAGGCGGAATATAATGCCAGGGATGCGGACAAGCCCAAAGAGCCTGGACAGGCGGCGGAAAAGGCCGGAGCCGATCCCAAGTCCTTTCGGGCCCTGGATGAAACCGCGCTAAGAATACGTTTCGAGAACCTTCTTGGCGCAACTGTCTCTCCCACCAATTTCGCGCTCCTAAAATCAATGGGTTTTGACCCTCGAATTCAGAGGGATCTCGGCTCTCTAGTAGTGCCGGTGTTATTGAAAGGGGTGACGCTGAGCCGCGATCTTCTCATGAGGGATGGAAGGCAGGGCATTCTTCTAAAAAACAAATCCAAAGACAAGCTTGAGCCTCTCAAGGATCTCTCTGCCATCTTTGATCTCAAGGAGGCGATAAACTTTATTAATATCGCAGAAAACGACCCCTCCACGAATTCTGAGCTTTCAAGGGCTGTTCGGCGCGTCGCGATGGACCTCGTGAATGTTAACATCACCTTTAACAGGGAAAAGAGCGCCGCGCTCAAACAAGAGGCACTGGCCACAGAAAAGAAAGTCTTTTTTCAGATCGCGAAGGGTGAGCCCATAGTAAAAGAAGGTGAGCCGGTAAACGAAGCCCATCTACGCAAGCTAGCAGGCCTGAACAAGGCCAACCCCGTATACAGCCGTTACATTATTCTGGCAGGCTTTGCTCTGATCCTCATTCTGCTGCTTAGGCTCTGCTTCTATTTTTCAGAGAAGCATCTTGATCGTGGACGTCAGGCCACCGAAGATCTTCTTCTCTTCAGCCTTTTGTTGGTGGGGACCATCATTGTGGTGCGTTTCCTATATTCTCTTTCCCCCCTCATTGGCACGGCCAACCAAGGGATAAGTCAAAGATCCATTCTTTTTGCCGCGCCCGTGGCAACCGGCGCTATGCTCACTGCTCTGATGGTCGATGCGCGGATCGCTTTCATATTCGCGACTTTGACAGCATTGACGGCATCTCTGTCGGTCGAAGGAGACATATATCTCTTTGTTTTCTATTTTATTTCCGGGATCGTCGGGCTCCACGGCATGACTCGGATTACGGATCGCACCTCGGTGCTCAGGGCTGGCCTCGTGGTCGGCGTGGCAAACATGATATCAATCCTGGCTATAAAAATGGCTCTGGGGCAGCTCACGTCGCTGAGAGATTTTTATGACATCGGCCTCGGGTTCTCTGGAGGCGTTCTGTCCGGCTTACTTGTTTCCGGATTGGCTCCTCTCCTGGAACCTCTTGGGTACACGACGAACGTGAAGCTGCTCGAGATCGCCAATCTCAACCATCCAGTTCTTAAAGAGCTGTCGCTTGAAGCTCCGGGAACCTACCATCATTCCATAATGGTGGGGAGCCTCGCCGAGACAGCCGCGGAGCTGATCGGCGCAAATCCCTTGCTGGCACGGGTCGGCGCCTATTATCACGACATTGGAAAAATCGGGAAGAAGACTAAGCCTTATTATTTTATTGAAAACCAGCGCCGTGGAAGCAACCCCCATGACAGGCTCGAACCAAGCATGAGCGCCCTGATAGTTGTCTCCCACGTAAAGCAAGGTGTCGAAAAAGCTCGGGAATATCGACTTTGTTCCCCCATTATCGATATCATTCAACAGCACCATGGAACAAGTCTAATAAAGTTTTTCTATAACAAGGCACTGGAAAAAGCTGACAAAAATCATCAAGGCGTTAGCGAAGACAAATATCGCTACCACGGTCCGCGCCCACAGAGCAAGGAAGCCGCTCTCGTCATGCTGGCCGACGTGGTAGAGGCAGCCTGCCGGACTCTCCATGACCCCACGCCCGCCAGGATTCAGAAGCAGGTTCAAACACTGATTATGACACTATTCAGCGAAGGACAATTGGACCAGTCAACTTTGACCCTTAAAGACATTCATGCGATCACCAAGTCTTTTGTGAGATCCTTGCAAGGGAGTCTACACTCGCGAATTGTTTACCCAGTGAATGTAGGAACGCAGGAACGACCCAATGGAGATACTCATAGACAACAAGCAGAAAAGGATCGAAATCGATCCGGAAGACCTCCGGAAGAAAACGGCACAAATATTAGAAGGCTTGGGCTGTAATCCGTCAGTAATACTTTCACTCGTGCTTGTTGATGCAGCCGAGATGTCGGACCTCAATGACAAGTATCGGGGAAAGAAGGAACCGACCAACGTACTCTCCTTCTCCCAGGCCGAGGGGCAACACGCCGGGCTACAGCATGATCTACTAGGCGACGTTGTCATCTGCACGGACAGGGCCGCAGATGACGCTGCCGAACTGGGTTACACAAACAGTGAGATGATCCTTTACTTGCTTATTCACGGAATACTGCATCTCGTCGGGTACGATCACTCCCAGCCGGTAGAAGCGGGGGTAATGCAGGCGGAAGTTGAGCGCATCTTCCAGGAATTCGCGGAGCGTGAAATCTCCCGCTGAGACCAGGGGCGCTCTTGTCGGTGCTACCGTGAATAAACCTTGACCTGGAGAGGTTTTTGTGATTTAACAATAGACGGAGAGAGGGTATTCTTCATACGGAAGCTCTGTTATGAGATACCTTGTCTCTTTTTTTATTTGTGCTTCTCTTCTTCTGTCCGGCTGCATCACCGGTCGCACCCCTCTGAGCGAGGGCGTCAGCTCACAAGAGTCGAAGACCACTCAGAAAGCGACGTTCGCGGGCACTAGAACCGGCCAAGGTTCAATTTCACGATTGGCCGTTTCCGAAGGCCCGCGTGATGTGGGCCCAGTGAGCGCTTCCTCCTCGGACACCGCTCAGTGGGACAGGTTCTAGCTCCAGAGGAGAACATGGCGAGAGAAAAGAAATACAAAAGCACCGTACGCGGAGGGCAGCTCCTAGCCCCAGGAGATGTCATCCAAGTTATGGACCAGGGATCGCTTGTGAAATGTCGCGTCCTCTCATGTCTTGCCGTGGAGGGTGGAAGTTGCCTCGCCGGCCTGGAAATCCTCGAAGGCAAACGAAAGGGCGAACGAATACAGACCACACTGAGAGCCACGGAAGAACAATCATTCTGATATAAATAATTAGCGGTGGAACCTGCTAGCGCCCCGAATGTCAGTGGGGGCGGGTTTGAAACCCACCCCTACTAAGAAGATGCCTCCCGTTTTTCGCATGACTTTCCGGAGCGCAGGCTTCTGACCAAGTTTCAAGCTCGTCCCTGCTCAGAAAATGCCTCCCGTCCCCGTTTCGGCCAGCCGTCTCTTTACCCCTGATAGCATTCGGATATGAAGCATCTCGGATTTAATGAGCTTGTCAATTTCATCTCTGCCGTTGGGATCAGGGAGTATCTCCTTAATCCCCAGGAAAAAAGCCAGGGAATCTTTCTCAAACAGGAGTGCCATGTCAACGGCTTCCACGGCTGTTTTGACCGTCTTCAACCTGTCGGTCGCTGCTTCTACCGTAAACACATGAGAATCCGCGCTTGCTTCCAAGTAGCTCTCCGCGAGCCCTTCGGGATCCCAAACCGCCTCACTCGCAGTATCAGGGAGTTGGCTCCTGAGCGTCCTAAAAATCTTAATGTGGCTTGCTTCCATTAGAGCGAGGTCTTCGAAGAGCTTCTTGACCTCAGGGTTCTTGGTTATTTCGGCCGCGCCGGCATAAAATGCGTTGCCGTTCTCTTCGATACGAACAGCCATGGCAAAGACGTCATCTGCGGTTCCGAATACAAACATAAACAGAGCCTCCTTACTCTATCTTCCTGTATAGGTTGAGACCTATCTTTTCCTCTCTCCCGTAGACCAGTTGATTTCCACCTGTTGACGCGATCATTATTGTCTTGCCGGATTTCGACGGACCGAGTTCTACTGAAAGATCCACAGTAATGCTCAGCCGATCCCCCTCCACGGCCATTGCAACGTTCTTGAACGACTGACGCCGCCCCTTGCTCCCCTTCTTGTCAGGTTGCCTGTAAACATTAAGGCCGATCTTTTCTATGCGGCCCGGAATCGTCTTGTTTCCTTCAGTTGAAGCCACAATGATGGTTTTCCCCGATTTTGAAGGGCCAAACTCTTTTGAAAGGTCAACGGTGATGGTGAGATTGTCCCCCTGGACATCCATATCAACATTTTTCATCCTACCGATACGGCCCTCGGCCGCGATCTTTTTCGGCGTCTTTTTTGCTTCCGGTCTTGATTGGGGCGGCACTTGCCCTTCCGTCTGGTCGCCGGCGCCCCGGATCTCGGGTAAGTCGGGAAACTGAAGGACAGCGCAGTGGTCGCTTAACAGGAGAGCTCTTAGATCGTCTGTGATGGTCAAAAGACGGTCCCAATGCTTATCCGTGAGGCCCGTGATATTTAGACCCAAGGTCTCGAGTTGTCTCCGTGCCTCGCTGATGTCGGCCTTCGAATTGCGACCTAGCACCTTGAGGGCCTCTCTCACAAAAGCCCTTGACCTGTCGAAATCTTGAAGCACTTCTTCAAAAGAATGGAGGATGTCCATAACTTCCGCCATCTTGCGAGAATCCACCGAGCCGCTGTCAGGATCGGTCACAAGATGGGCCCAACGCTGCGGCGTGGGACTCCCTTCTTTGCGGTAATAGTCCTTAAAATCTTCGGCACTTATGCAGAACTCAAATCCTTCCTCGGTGCGTACGAGATTGGGCGAGACGGAGCCATCTACAAGCTCAACTATCATCCCTGGATCAGATCCAAGGAATTGCTGGTAACGGTCGGTCATTGGCCCTCCTCAATGTCACTCGAAATACAATATATAAGAGTGCGTCTCGCACGTCTAGGTCCGACTTCCAGCCCGCTGTAAGTCAAATTTTCCGAACCAAGGAATACGGACAATCTGTCCAACCAGGGCTATGTCTCCAATTTATTTGCCTTTACCCTCTACTGGATGACCCGCTTTTCCCCACGCACGAAAACCGGCTGACATAATCATCATCTTCGTGTACCCCAACTGAGCCAGGAAGTCAGCGACTTGTTCGGCCATGTCGCATTCGGGGCCGTAGCAGTACAGGATGACCCGAGCATCCTCCGGGAGGAGAGGTTGCACCATGGGGAATAGCTCCTCTTTTTCCTCCGGGGAGATGAAAACCGCCCCCCTCACATGGCGCTCGGAATAGTCTTCCTTCTTGCGAGTGTCCACGAATACAGTCCCCTCAGAGCCGAAAAACCCGAATGCGGCCTGCTCGTCAATCAATGGGACCTTCAGACCGCGCACCTCGACTTCCTTCGGCGGAACGTATTCCCAGGGTAAGGACTTCGGGCTTATCAGGTTCACGCCCAGTCCGACGAATGAAGCGCAAACCAGGCTTAGCGCTGCTCTGATCAGGATCAAAATATATTCTTTCATCAAGCGAATCCTAACATCGACAATTTACACCTTCAACCCAAATTGCCGTTTTCAATTCCATGTCTTTATACTCTTTTCAAGTCGGTACGTAAAACTCATGCGTAAAATCTTATTTACTATTGACAATCTGGCTTCCGACTTCTACCAATAACCGAGTTAGGGGACCAGTGATATTTGACGACCGGTCATCGCCGGGAATGTTCATGGCACACGTAAATAGTTCGTCATATCGGATTCTTGAGACACCATGCCCTTGTTAGCTGAAAAAATTATTCAGGGTGACATGCGGGCCACCGCCCAACTGATTCGCCGCATCGACGACGGGGACAGAGGGGTGTTTGCCGAACTGGCCCTGCTCTATCGTCACGCGGGACGCGCCCATGTAATTGGATTTACCGGCTCCCCAGGCGTTGGGAAGTCCACGCTGGTGGATCGCGTGGTCTCAAGGTTTCGCCAAGACGAAAGGACCGTCGGCATACTCGCGGTCGATCCCACCAGTCCATTCACGGGAGGGGCTATTCTAGGCGACCGGATCAGAATGCAGAAACATTTCCTGGACGAAGGCGTTTTCATTCGGTCCATGGCTACTCGCGGGAAATTCGGCGGACTCACTAGGTCTACTGCGGATGCCATTGTGGTGCTCGACGCCATGGGCAAGGATGTGATCATCGTGGAGACCGTCGGGGTGGGACAGGACGAGGTTGACATAGTACACAATGCCCACACCACAGTGCTGGTCACGATTCCGGGGATGGGAGACGAAATTCAGGCCATCAAAGCCGGACTCATGGAAATCGGAGACCTCTTTGTTGTCAACAAGGCCGATCGTGAAGGCGCGGCTAAGACGCTGCGCGAACTCAGGTTTCTGTTGCAGATGTCTTCCGACCGCTACGAGGCAAGTGGATGGACTCCGCCCATCATAGACACTGTCGCTTCAGCCGACCAGGGGGTGGACGAACTGTATCGGGCGATCCTAGATCATCATCACTACTTGCTCGAACATGGCAGAGAAAGGCTGATGGAACGTGACAAGATGAGGGCAAGAAATCAGATTTTGGACCTCCTGAAAGAAAACCTCATGGAGAGGACACTGGAAAGACTCGGAGGCGTTCAAGCCTTGGACGGGGTGGTGGAAGAAATAGTCGCTAAGACAAAGGATCCATACGGAGCAAGCTCCGAGTTGGTGGAAAGAATTTTGGGGGGTGCGGTTAATTGACTTCAGCCAAAGCCTTCCTGAAAAAAGACATTGATCCGGTCTGGCTGATGAGGATATTCACAGCGATCCCTGTAGCGCTGATCCTAATAGCCGGCGTTGGGGCCTTATGGATATACTTTTTTGTCGTTTCCCTGCTTCCGGATAGCGAAGCTCTTGTCCAGACCCCCGGCCTCATCGCCGATGTCCGCGTTTTGAGGGACCAAAGCGGCGTCCCCGGAATTATCGGGGAAAACGAAGATGATGTGGCCATGGTACTGGGATACGTAATGGCCCAGGATCGCTTATGGCAAATGGATTACCTGCGGAAGGCGGGTCAAGGTCGGCTCGCTGAGATCCTCGGAGCGGAGTACCTGGAAGGCGACCACCTCATGAGAACTGTGAGGGCGGGAAGGCTTGCTGAAGACGCAAGGGATCGTCTGGGCGAGCGCGAGCGCCGATGGCTTGAGAAGTTCGTTCAGGGCATCAACAAATATATCTCGGCGCATGCGAGAAAACTCCCCGTCGAGTTCTCGCTTTTGGATTACCGCCCTGCGCCATTTTCGCCGCAAGACGCCTCCTCCATACTGGCTGGATTGGCATGGGAAAGCTCCGTAGCTGCACGTGTAGATCCGATCCTCACCCGGCTGGTCGCCCGGCTAGGCAAAGATAGGGCTCTACAGCTCTTTCCCACCGATCCTGGAGCTTCAGCGGCTTTTGTGGCCGCTGACCTGGGGCGGTGGGACCCGAACGGGATTCTATTCCCAAGACCCGGGAGCGGTCGCATTTTCGACCGCGTCCCCGGTCTTCGCGGGGGCTGCGTTTGGACAGTTGGCAGTGGGAGGAGCCAGAGCGGAAAACCCATGGCCGCGTGCACAATTTATCAGACTCTGGCAGCGCCGGGATTTTGGTATAAGGCGCGACTGGCCGCTGGAGACTTTCATCTTTCTGGAACTTTTATTCCGGGCGTACCCGCGGCAATTGCGGGTACGAACGACTATTTGGGCTGGGGCTGCGTCCCTGCGCTTGTCGACGACGCGGACCTGTTTGTGGAGCGTCTTGAATCGGACACTCCAAAAAGCTATTGGCGGGTAGACCGCTGGCGGAAGATGGAGGAACAGACAGAAAATTACCGTATTAAAGGAGGCTCTGTTGCTACTCGGGTCATAAGAATGACCGAGACAGGGCCTTTGGTATCGGAAATTGACAAGGGCCGAGCACTCTCCCTGCGGTGGACAGGGCGGGAGGGGCTTGGTCTTTTCCCGGCCCTGTACAGCTTGAACAGAGCCCGCAACCGCGCGGAATTGGAAAAATCGCTTAGTGTGCTGATCGCTCCATGTCTAAATGTGGCATGGGCCGACCGGGAAGCGGACTTCGGAATCCAGTTCGCCGGTAAAGTCCCGCTCCGCCCTCCAGGCAGCGACGGGATATTGCCCATGCCTGCGTGGACCGGCATACACGACTGGGGGGGCTTCGTCCCCTTCAAAGAGCTTCCAGCCTGGACCAACAGTTCTGAAGGCTATTGCGTCGCGGCTGACGGTCGCCCCGGCGGCAAGGATTATCCATTCTTTGTGAGTTGCTATTGGTATGACACGGACAAATCCGCCCGAATCAAGGAGCTGCTCGAAGAAAGCGATGTGCACCAACCAGAGAGCTTCCAGAGAATACAGTGTGACTCTCTTTCACCGCTCGCAAGAGACTTTGTCCCGATTCTTTTGAATTCCCTCAAGGGAAACGACAAAAGGAATCAATCTGAAGAAGAAGCCGCGCGTATTTTGGGAACGTGGGATTTCCAAATGGGGGGAGAATCTGCCGCGGCTGCAATATTCGGTCTATTCTACCAGGCTTTGGTCGAGGAGCTTTTCTTAGAGCCTCTGGGTGAATCACTTTACGCAGGATTCACGGGTTACCCTCCGCTGGCGTCTAGAGCGGTGAAAAGAATCTTCATCGAGGATCAAACCGGCTGGATCGAAAGCGTCAAACCTCAAGAGTTGCTGAAAAAGAGCTTTCAGAAAGCTGTGACTCGCGGGCAGAGCCTCATGGGATCTGACCCCAAGAAGTGGAAATGGGGCGAGATTCACACGACAGAATTCCGTCACCCTCTTGCAGTGCGATCCAAGTTCCTGGAAGCCCTGTATCAAGTGGGGCCCATTCCCATTTCGGGCGCTTCGGACACGATCAATTTTGCAGGCTGGTCTCAGGCGCATCCTTTTCGTGTGCCGGCCGGCATCTCTCTAAGGCAGGTGGTTGACATGACCCAGCCGGTGCAAGTTGCCGGAGCCAGTCCAATGGGCGCCTCTGCTCACTTCTTTTCCTCACATTACAGGGACCAGACTCGTGCCTGGCTCAGCGGTCGGTCATTTCGTGACCCCGTCCAAACTGCGGACATACGGAAAAGCGGATTCAATACTGTCATCTTCAAGTCGGTCCCGCCTGGATCCATCTCCCTGAAATGACCGGAAGCGCTGCGAAATCAAGAACCCTTCGATGCACAGGATACCGGACAAAATCCTTATAGCAACGACAAACCAGGGGAAGGTCCAGGAAATCCGGAACCTCGTTAAGGGGCTTCCTGCTTTGTTTCTCTCGCTGTCAGAAGTGCCCGGCATCCCGGAAGTCGTGGAGGACGGAGCAACCTTCGAAGAAAACGCTCTGAAGAAGGCGAGAATGATGGCATACTCGACCGGCATAGTGACTCTCGCTGACGACTCGGGGCTGTGCGTTGACGCTCTGGACGGTCGTCCGGGAGTACATTCCGCGCGATACGCAGGTGACAACGCGTCTGATGAAGAAAAATACTTGCGCGTCCTTGACGAAATGGAGGGCGTCCCGGATTCCGAGCGTTCAGCCAGATTTGTCTGCGCTTTGGCCCTCGTGGCTTCCGATGGTGAAGAGAAGCTTTTTCGCGGTGCGTGCGAGGGCCGAATAACCCGCGAACCTCGGGGAAGCTCTGGCTTCGGGTACGACCCCATTTTCTACTTCGAAGAGGCAGGGTGCACCTTTGCAGAAATGGACCGAGAGTCAAAAAACCGAGTCAGCCATCGTGGCCGGGCTCTGAGGCAATTTGCCGAGTATTTGCGAAGGATAGCTCAATGAAACCGAGGGAGATCGAATCCTAAGGGAGGCTCCGGTGTCAAATCGGTCAAAGGACTGGCTGGCCCAATCGGTCCGGGATCTTGAACAGGCACGGTCGTCCAAATTGGAAGGCCGACATGAATGGGCATGCTTTGCGGCTCAGCAGTCTGCTGAAAAGGCCGTTAAGGCACTGCATCTGTCGCTGGGCCAGGAGGCGTGGGGGCATGTGGTGGCGCGACTTTTGATGGAACTGCCCTCACCTCCTCCAGAAGATTTGATCGAAAAAGCGAAGGTTTTGGACAACTTTTACATGCCCACCCGTTATGCGAACGGACACCCTGAAGGAGCCCCGTTTGAGCACTATGGGGCGATTCAGAGCGCGGAGGCAATTCGATATGCCAGTGAGATCCTTGAATTCGTCCGTGTTCAAATGGCCTGATCGCGGCAAGGTAGACCACGCGGTTCGTGATTGGGCCCAAAAGGCCGTGAACAGCCGCGACGGAATAATCAAGCTCGGATACTTCGGATCGTACGCGCATGGAGATTGGGGGGTCGGAAGCGACCTAGATCTAGTCGCAATAGTAGACCATGCCTCGGAACCGTTTGAGCGGCGCTCGCTCACCTGGGATCTCAGCCCTCTACCTGTTCCCGCGGAACTGCTCGTTTACACCTCGACGGAATGGCAAGCGCTCCAGAAAAAAGGCGGCCGTTTTGCCCGCACTCTGGAGCAGGAAAGCGTTTGGTTGTTCGAGGCACCCGACAGCGCGTCGGCGCAGTGATGTGCCATCTTTAGAGTGAGCCATCGGGCAATGCGCTGCCCGGTGAGGGGAATTCGTGAAAAGGACGGCTCTCATAAAACATCTCATGAGCACCGGAGCGAACCTTCTGAGGGAGGGGAGAAGACACTCTATTTATATCAGAGGCAACCTCAAGACTCAGATTCCAAGGCATAATGAGATTGTTGATGAGCTTGCAAGAAAGATATGCAAAGACCTTTCTGTCCCTTTTATGAGGTAAAACATGAAGCTTAGGGCGGTGATAAAGCAATCTGGAGATTGGTGGATCGGTTGGTTGATAGATCTCCCGGGAGTCAATGCCCAGGAAAAAACCAGGGAAGAGCTTCTGAAATCGCTCCGCATCGGCGCGGAGGACATGCTGGCAACCGAGGTCCCTTTCATACCCGATGCGCAAATGGCTACCATTGAGATACCGGACCCGCAGTGGGGCTGCGCGCCCCAATGACGGAAGTATAATTAGAAGAAGGGGAAGCCGAATCTTAGTTCCGGAGGCTTAAACATGGGCCGAAACCAGCTCTAAGAGGTTGCGGAAGCCATCGTTAAAAGTTTTCATCCCAAATGGATTATTCTCTTTGGCAGTCACGCAAGGGGCGATCAGAAAGAAGACAGTGACCTGAATCTCTTCATAGAGATGGAAACCCAACAGCGGCCGCCGAAACGCGCGATCGAGGTGAGTTATATTTTTGGTCTGCGTAAATGGTTTCTCGAAGTCGTGGTTTAAACTCTAAGTGAAGGGTAGCAATTGAGCAAGGTGCACGGCACCTTGCTTCCCATAATTGAGGCAGAAGGCCAGGTCCTTTATCAGCGGTCCTGACCGGAGGTATTCGGCCCGGCTAACCGATGGAGAAAATGATCTTCTGAATACCTTCAAATAAGTTGCGACAACTCATTTCTTCCTCCAAAGACTCTTGCGATTTGGGGTCCTCCGAACTATAAAGAGAGGTTGCGGGGTGTAGCGCAGCCTGGTTAGCGCGCGTGCCTTGGGAGCACGAGGCCGCCGGTTCAAATCCGGCCACCCCGACCACATTTCCAGAAGTGGGTGCAAAGGTTAAGAGCATTTGAAGGCATGCGGGGGGGTAACTTTTTGCAGAAAGTTTCCCCCCGCACCCCTCTTTCAAAAACTCCCAATTATTGCAGAGCCTTTCCCCAGCAGGCAGACCTAGGCCACCGCCCGAAGTGTAGCTCTGCGGTCGCCAAGGATTCGGCTTTGGCATTTGCCACCTTCGGGGCAAGGGCTGCAAATTATAGGCGTTTTGAATGTGAGATTCGGGGAAGCCCTTTTTGTTCCGCCTCCCCGCCCGCTTTTCAATGTACTCATAGGTTTTGCAACCGGCTCTTCAGTTTAAGGGGCAAACAGATGCTTTTCAACTTTCGCGCCAATATTACTCTCTCGCTCATTCTCGCTTATCTGTTTTCATGTCTTTTCATGGTGGGCGCGTCCCAAGCGGCCGAGACGCTCAAGCTGACGATTCTCCATATGAACGATCCCCACGCGCACTACTTGCCGTACGCGGAGTCAGGAGTCGAGGGGCTGATTGGAGGATTCGCTAAGGCCCAGACAGTTTTGAAGCAGGTGCAAGCCCGCAGCCAAGCCGAAGGACGTCATACCCTGTTGTTCATGGCTGGGGACTTGCTCATGGGGACTCCGTTCTCCACGGCATTCAAGGGAAAACTCGGCGTAACCCTGATGAACAAGATGAAATTCAACGCCATGACTGTGGGCAATCACGAGTTCGACTACGGTCAGGATAACCTCCTGGTCAATCTCAAGCCGCTCATGGAGTTTCCCCTTCTCAGTTCAAACACGAGGACCTCTTCAGGCCAGAACGTTTTTCAGGGCGTCGTCGAAAAGAAATACCCGGAGTCCAACGCAACGGTGGTAATTTTCGGCCTCACCACCACAGACACCCCCACGACCACCCATCCTGACAACGTAAAGGGACTGGTGTTCGACGATCCCATAGCCACTGCAAAAGGAATTCTGGACCGGGTCAGCGAAAAAGACCTGGTGATCGCGCTCACCCACGTCGGTGTCCAGGAGGACAAAAAATTGGCGGAAGCTTGCCCCAAAATTAGCGTCATTGTGGGGGGGCATTCTCACACAGCCATTTTTGAACCCATGAAGGTCAATCAGACCATCATCTCTCAGGCTGGGGCGTATGCCCGATATGTAGGGAAACTCGATCTTGACGTCGTGGACGGAAAAATAACCAATTACAAGGGAGAATTGATCGAGTTGACTTCCGCTATCAAGGAGGACCAGGAAATTGCAGCCATCATTGCAGAATACAAGGCTAAACTTGACGCCAGCTTGAGTAAGGTGATCGGCAAGACCGAGGTTTTCCTCGAAGGTACCCGCAGGAGTGTCAGGTCTGGCAAGGAGACGAATCTCGGCAGGCTTATTGCCTATAATATGGGAATGAATTCGCGATCGGATGTAGCGATACTCAACGGCGGGGGGATACGAGGGAGCATCAAGGAAGGGGACATCACGTTGAATGATGTTTATACGGTCCTCCCCTTTCCCGACACTGTCGTGAAGATGAATCTTTCAGGCGAGGATATTATTGCTGTGCTCCAGAGGGGTGCAGAGCTGGAGCCGGGCAGTGGAGGCAAGCTCCAAACCTTCGGCCTGACTTACACGCTTGACGGGGACAAAGTTACAATCGAAAAGATCTCGGGCCAACCCTTTGACCCGGGCAAGACACACTCGGTGGCTACCAACGATTTTCTGGCTGCAGGCGGAGACGGATATAAGGTATTCAAGGAGAAAGGAAAGAATCTATACAATTCCGGTCCACTTATCAGCGACCTGTTCATTAACTATATAAGTGAAAAAAAGGTTATTACTCAGCAACTGCTCGACAGTTTGAAATAGCCTGCGCATCTATCCAGAAATGGCAAAAAATGTTCAAGACCGTTCGAAGGCAGGCCGGGGGGAAACGCCGCGTTCTCGTAAAGGCTTCAGCCTCAGTCCTTGCTCCGGAGGAGACGAGAGCAGCAAGATCTAAGAGTTTTTTGAAGAGTGACCGGGGAGGCCCTTTTTGCAAAAAGGGCCTCCCCGGTCACTCTTCAAAAAACTCTTAGATCTTGTAGTCTTCCCTACTTGTCTGGCTCATCTTCGCCCATCCGTTCTCGGATTGTCTGCTCGAAGCCTCTGTCGGTCGGATGGTAAAAGCGCTTGCCTCGAATGGGCTCAGGTAGATGTTCCTGGTCCACTTTTGCGCCGGGGTAATCGTGAGCGTAACGATATCCTTTGCCATAGCCCAATTGCTTCATCAACCGGGTCGGCGCATTGCGGATATGCAAAGGAACCGGAAGATGGCCCGAACGGCCTATCTCTTCCTTCACCGCAATATACGCGGCCTCCAGGGAATTGGATTTCGGCGCGGTGGCAAGAAACACAACCGCTTGAGCAAGGGCCAGGGCGCACTCCGGAAGTCCGACAAAGCGGCATGCCTGGTAGGCAGCCACGGCCTGTTCCAACGCCCGCGGAGAAGCCAGCCCAACGTCTTCACTGGCAAATCGGACCAGGCGCCTCGCAATGTACAGCGGGTCTTCGCCCCCTTCGATCATCCGTCCCATCCAATAAAGGCCCGCGTCCGGATCGCTATCTCTGAGGGATTTGTGAAGTGCACTAATCAGGTTGTAGTGCTCTTCGCCGGCTTTGTCATATAAGAGGCTTCGCTTCTGAGCCGCTTCCTGAACTGTGTCAGAGTCGATTCTTCCGCCTCGGTGCTCGTGAGCTTCCGAAGCAGCTAGTTCGAGTATATTCAAGGCCGATCTGGCATCTCCTCCGGCCAGGGACACTATTAGATCCACGGCGTTCGGATCACATTCGAGTTTGAGTTGTCCCAGACCGCGTTCCGGATCTTGGAGGGCTCTCTGAAGAATCTCGCTTACGGCCTCGGGTGGCAAAGCCTGGAGGACAAATACCCTCAGCCTTGACAGGAGTGCTGAATTGACTTCAAAGCTTGGGTTTTCAGTTGTGGCGCCGATCAGGATGACTGTCCCATGTTCAACGTGAGGGAGCAGATAGTCTTGCTGTGACTTGTTAAACCGGTGGATTTCATCCAGGAAGAGGATGGTCCTGACTTCGGAATGTGTAAGATCTTCCCGAGCCCTGCTTGCAACTTCCTTTATTTCCTTTACACCTGCGGTAACGGCAGAATACGGCACGAACCGAGATTTCGATTTGTGAGCTACAATGCGGGCAAGGGTCGTCTTGCCAGAGCCCGGTGGCCCCCAGAAGAGCATCGAGAAGAGACGATCTTCTTCTATGGCCCGACGGAGAATCTTTCCCGGCCCAAGTAAGGCATCCTGACCCAAAAAGTCGGACAGCTCATCGGGACGCATTCTGTCCGCGAGCGGCCTCTTGGAATCGGTTATTCTTGCATTGTCGAACAGATCCATATGTTCAGCGTATCGTAATCCCGACACCCAGGCAAGGGAGAATCGGTGAAGACCTTCTTGCAACCCAGCGGATCATCATGCCCCAATCTTGCTGTTTTGTGCTTCGGCCTGCCGCCCCATTTTCCTGGATTTTCACCTGCATTCGTGGTACTCAGTGCAGCAATCTCACCCTGACCAAATAATCGAGGATTGAATGCAACGCATAGGATTGGTCTTGAAGCGCTCGGACGAACAAGCGCTCCTGTTAGGTGAAAAAATTGTCAGTTTCTTGAAGGAGTCCGGAAAGGAAGTTCTGCTGGAACCCTCTTGTCAGGAGTTGGCCGTAAAATGGAGTGCAAATGCCACCGAACGGCTGACAGATGAGGCGGATCTTCTGGTGGTCCTCGGAGGAGACGGCACCATCCTGCGGGCCGCTGCCTTACTCAATACCAAATCCATGCCGGTTCTCGGCATCAACCTCGGGCGCGTGGGATTTATGGCAGAAGTGTCTCCTGCCGAAGCCATTACGGAGCTAAAAGCGGCGATGGATGGCACCGCCGCGTTTGTGAACAGGATGTTGCTGCAGATTACTCTTCCTGATGGAAAGACAGCGAGGGTCCTTAACGACATGGTTATCCATTGGGGAGGTATAGCTCGTCTGATCGACCTGGGCCTAAGAATGGGGAAGGCCCGGGAAATTGAACTTCGAGCGGACGGCCTCATTGTGGCTACGCCCGTAGGGTCCAGCGCGTACTCCTA
>Ga0074045_10002265_pt1 | contig 17885 bp, 19 predicted proteins | sample BogForMeECP23OM2_FD_94442 | JGI IMG/M metagenome (GOLD analysis project Ga0074045, IMG submission 94442) | Bog forest soil microbial communities from Calvert Island, British Columbia, Canada - Bog Forest MetaG ECP23OM2 | ecosystem: Environmental > Terrestrial > Soil > Wetlands ...
AGGCCATTGTGGCCGTTGCCTGCGAGAGGGATTTAAGCAGCGGAATTGTTGACAGCTATCCTCTTCCGGTTTTGGGTGTCCACAATGAGAGGCCTTTCGGCCCATGCCGTGATACGCGGGTTGATCTGGAAAAGGTAAGGGAAGCGATAAAATTCTTTGGAGGGGCCGCTATCAAGAATGTTGAATGTTGAATTAAGGAAATAAACTCCATAATTCAAAATTCAAAATTCAAAATTCAAAATTTTCAGTATCCGGAATGGTAAATAAAGTATGTCACCTGCCAGAGAGCGCGCTGTCGTTGCCCTTAATAAAATTTTCAAAAGAGGAAAAAAGCCCAGGGAAGTGATCGAGGCGTTGTCATGGGACAACGACAAGAGGGAACGGGCCTTTCTGATGGAACTTGTGTACGGGGTGCTGAGGTACCGGGACTTGCTCGACTGGATGCTGAAGGATTTCTTAAGGAAGCCGGCCGGGTTATCATTCGATACGATCAATAACCTGAGAATTGCAGTCTATCAGCTTGCGTATATGCGCGTTCCCGAATGGGCCGCCGTCAATGAGGCTGTTGATGTTGAGAAGGCTCAAAGGGGAAGGTCTTCGCTTGTCAACGCGGTATTGAGGAACTTTCTCAGACGCAGGGATACGATACCCCCCCCGGATGGCGACATAGCGCTTGCGACATCCCATCCCGGATGGCTCATAAAGAGGTGGGTCAAACGGTTTGGCCCGGATGGAGCTTTGAGGCTTGCAAAAAAAAATAACGAACTCCCGAAACTTACCATAAGAATAGATGACGCAGTGGCACGGGAAAGCGCAGTGTCTGTCCTTGCAGCAAGGGGCGTTCAAGCCCATAAAACGCTTTACTCTCCATCCGGCCTTGTGCTTGAAGACCTGCATTCATTCAGCGATCTTCATGCTTTCCTCGGTTTCCCATGTATGGTCCAGGATGAAGCAGCCCAGTTGATGACCTTTCTGCTGGCCCCCTGTCCGGACGAAATTGTACTGGATGCCTGTGCCGCTCCCGGCGGGAAGGCTACCCATATTGCAAAACTTATGGGGGACAGGGGAAAGGTGATCGCGGTCGAAGCCGAATCACAAAGAATAAGACAGCTTGAGGAAAATATCACCAGACTTGGGTTGCACTCAGTGGCGGTTGTGCACGGAGATATTCTCGATGCAGAGGCCGGCATAATACGGGCCGCCGGCTGCGGGGCGGCTTCCGGCAGTTGCATGTTTGACCGTATTCTCCTTGACGCCCCATGTTCAGCTCTGGGTGTTATTCGAAGGAACCCTGATGTAAAGTACCGGCGCCTCCCGCAGGATTTGCAGAGGTTCAGGGAAAATCAACAGGCGCTTCTTCAGGCTGTTTCCCGGTACCTTAAGGTCGGAGGAAGTATGGTATATTCAGTATGCTCTACTGAACCGGAAGAAGGAGAGGAAGTAATAGGGAAATTTTTACACAGTAATCAGAATTTTAGTATTATAAAGGGTGAAGATGATTTTCTGCGGCCCTTTGAATATGGCGATCCAGGGCGGGTGTTTTACAGGACTTTTCCCCATGAGCACGATATGGATGGTTTTTTCGCCGCGCGGTTGAAAAGGATTGGATGAAGAATTTAATAAAAATACCGGTGTATATTATTATCTTGCTGGGCCTCGGTATTGTTTCAGGCCACTTAACTTTCCAGCTTCTGAGCTTTAGCAGGACCGTTATTGTTCCTGATCTCAGGGGCAAGGAAATGATGGACGCCGACGACATCCTCAGGAACAAGGGACTGCATATCCGCCTTGAAGGTGAGGATTACGATGCGGCGGTTCCCCAGGGGAATATAATTCGTCAGGATATAATTCCCGGCAGCAAGGTAAAGGAGGACAGGGAAATCGGTATCGTGCTGAGCAAGGGACCGAAGATCCAGTACGTCCCGGATATTGTCGGCCAGCCTCTCGACAGGGCTGAAGCTATATTAAAATATAAGGGTATACAGATCGGCAAGATACTTTATGTTCATTCTGAGAAGACGTCAAAGAATGTAGTTTTGGCCCAGAGGCCCGAGACGAATGAGAGCGGATCTGATGTTTTCAGTATTATCGTAAGCCTCGGTGATTTTGAAGAGAAATAATAAGCAAAGAAGGTTTAGGTTGAGGTTAAGGTTGAGACGGAGAAATCCTGTTCAACTTGGTTCTTTGTTTTTTACTTAACCTTAACCTTAACCTTAACCTTTTTTTAAGGAGGAAACGTGGTTAAAATTGCTCCATCGCTATTATCTGCAGATTTTTTGAGACTCGGGGAAGAAATAAAAGCGGTAGAGGCTTCCGGTGCGGATATGCTGCATCTTGATGTAATGGATGGCCATTTTGTACCCAATATCACCATAGGTCCGGCAATCGTTGAATCAATACGGAAAGCCACTGCACTGCCGCTTGACGTCCACCTGATGATAGAAGGCCCGGACCGTTTTTTGGATGATTTTATCAGGGCCGGGGCCGATTACCTGACCGTACATGCAGAGACTTGTGTCCATCTTCACCGAACTATTGATTATATAAAGAGCAGGGAGATTAAGGCCGCAGTATCGCTTAATCCGGCTACCCCTCTTTGCAGTCTTGATTACATTTTGGCCGACCTTGACATGGTGGTGCTCATGTCGGTCAATCCCGGGTTCGGGGGGCAGCATTTCATTCCATTCCTTACGGATAAAATACGGTCGCTGAAAACTGTTATCAAAGAGAGGGGACTCAACGCGCTTATTGAAGTCGATGGCGGAGTTAAGCCGGACAATGCGGTGGAAGTGGCCTCTGCGGGGGCCGATATCATGGTCATGGGATCAGCTTACTTTTATTCCGGAGATTATAACGCCTTGATGAAGGGACTCAGGGTGAAATTAGCTGGAATCGAAGGTCTGCATGGACGATAAAATTATAGCACTTATAAGAAAGGCGGAAGTTTTAAGGGACCAGGCGCAATACCGGGAAGCCCTGAAGGTTTTCAAAAGCGCCCTCTCCATAAGCAAAAGAGGGGGCCATGTGAACGGTATCCTCGATGCAACGCTCGCCATAGCCGATATCAGCAGGATGACAGGTGATTTTGACAGGGCCATAAACAATTACGAGGAGGCGCTGGAGGCGTGCGAAGCCCTTGGCAGAACGCTTACTGCCGCGGACTGCATGGTTGGAATGGGGCTTTCCCTCAGGGCTATAGGGATGTGGAAAGAGGCGCTGCAGTTTGTTTCTGCGGCCGGGAAGACATACCGGAGAGAAAAAGACGAGAGGGGAGCTGCGTTTTCCCTGTGGGCGGAAGCAGGGGTGCACAGGGTTGCCGGAAATATAGGGAAGGCCATTACTTTATTCACCGGGGCCAAGGTTTGTTTTGATTCCATCGGGTTTAGTTCGGGGACAGCTTACGCGTTGTGCGGGCTTGGGGGCACTCACCGTATTGCCGGCAAATACGCTGAATCGCTGCAGTATTACCGGCAGGCCAATCAGATGTTCGCCGGCCTGAAGGACCGATTCGGTACCGCCTATTCTCATTGCGGCGCCGGCAATGCATACAGAATGCAGAAGCGCTTCGGTGACGCCATGCGGCATTTCAGGAAAGCGTCACAACTCTATGAAGAGATAGGCGACATAGTCAGTTATTCCTATACCTTGTGGAGCATAGCCACCACCTGCAAGATGAAGCGGGACTTCCCGCAGGCCGAAGCATATAGCTCCACCGCATTGCGCAACTTCAAAAGAACAAAGGACCCGAGGGGTGTAATATACTGTGATATGCTGTTAGGCGAAATTGCTTTTATGACAGGCAGAAAGGCTGCTGCCGGGAAAAGGCTGCGCCGGGCGCTGCTCAGTGCAGGGAAGTATGGCTTCAGACTGGAGGAATGCCATGCAAAAACGCTCCTTGCGTTGTTGCATGACGCCCCGGGAAAGGCCGTGCCTTCATCGTGCTATAAGAGAATAGGAGTTGCCATACACGCGATCTCAATTCCTTTTAATATGCCATGAGCCGTATGAAAGTCCTCAGCGTCCCGAACAGCATCACATTTATCAGGATTGTGATCATACCGGTATTTGTTACTGCGCTCGTTTACAATCGGGTCGATTACGCGCTGTTTCTTTTTATAGTAGCCAGCATCTCGGATATGTTTGACGGTCTTCTCGCAAGAATGACCAGCCAGCAAACTCGTCTTGGCGCCTTTCTCGATCCCTTGGCCGACAAATTCCTGCTGATGACGTCATTTATACTGTTTTCTGTGTATGGGTGGATACCGGTGTGGATGACCATAACCGTGATTAGCCGTGACCTTATTGTTACGCTGGGCTGGTTGCTGCTGTATCTGCTATATGACATAACGAAGGTTGAGCCGTCGCTTACGGGAAAGGCTGCTATTGCTACCCAGCTCGTCCTGATCGCCTATACGCTTTTTTCGCGTACCTTCCGGGGCTTCCGGCCTCCGGAAGTCTGGATGCTCATTATTGTTACTCTGCTGACCATGATATCCGGACTTCAGTACATCTACAGGGGGTTGAGACAGGCCGGTGAAAAGTAACCCCGGGGTTGAAATAGAATTAATAGCAGAAGGGAGCATAGCTGAACGGGCCGGCCTGCTCCCCAAGGACAAGCTTATCAGAGTCAACGGCAATAAGATCAAAGATGCAATAGACCTGCTGTTCTACAGTAATGAGCCTGACCTGCAGCTGACGGTCGGCAGAGGAGCCGCAAAACTTGCTGTAAACGCCTGCAGGGGCCGTGATGAGACCGTCGGGCTTGGTATTGGGCTAAAACCGTTCCATACCAGATCGTGCAGGAACAACTGCATTTTCTGTTTTGTATCGCAGCTCCCGAAAGGGCTGAGGAAGTCCCTTTATCTGAAAGACGACGATTACAGGATGTCCTTTCTCTATGGCAACTATATAACCATGACCAACCTTTCCCCCCAGGATAAACAAAGGGTCGTAGTTCAGCACCTGAGCCCCCTGTATATTTCAGTCCATTCCACTAATACTGCGATCAGAAATAAATTGCTTGGCGTCCAGGCAGCGGAAAATATTCTCAAGGAGATCAAGTTCCTTGCCGACAACAAGATACGCATGCACACGCAGATCGTTTTGTGTCCCGGCTATAACGACGGCAAAGGTCTTGAAAAAACAATTGCCGACCTGTACCGTTTTTATCCCTATGTTCAGTCGATAGCGGTTGTGCCGGTGGGCCTGACGGCGCACCGGAAAAAACAGCTGAAACCGGTGGAACTGGAAGATGCGCTCAGGGCGCTGGATACTATACGCAAGTTCCAGAACAGGTTCAGGAGGAAGCACGGAGAAAGCATTGTTTACGGTGCTGATGAGCTGTATATCAAGGCTTCAGCGGAATTCCCCCCTATGAATGACTACGGCGAGCTCCCGCAGATCGAAAACGGCGTCGGCATGGTCCCATTGTTCCTGCACCAGGCGAAAAAGGTTAAGCTTCCCCAGGCACTCCAGAGAAGCAAGGATGCAGGCAGACGCTTTCTCACATTTACAGGCGTATCTTTCCACCCTTATCTCTCCCGGTATGTCGGCAGGCTCAGGAAGACTGGTGTTGACATAGAGGCAGTGCCTGTCGGGAATACTTTTTTCGGAACGAGTGTAACAGTGACGGGCCTCCTCACGGGCCGCGATGTAATTAAGTCCCTTTCCGGGCTTGTGGACAAGGGCGACACAATTCTCGTCCCTGATGTTGTCTTGCGTTCCGACGGCGATATGTTTCTTGACGATATATCCCTGCAAGTTATAGAAGAAGTTCTGGGTGTGCCGGTTGTGGCCGTCGCATCTACACCCCAGGGGATCGTAGACGCGCTCGCGGCCCTGTCATAACGGAATGGAGCGGGTCATTATCATAAAAGCAGCGTATGATTGCGATACCTTTATGATATAATAAAAGTTTATGGAGAACGTGAATCCCGGGATCATAATAGAGAAGAGAGAGCCTGGTTGTTTCTGATGGGGACAATACTATTTGAACTGGGACTCACCTTTTATTTCGCCGCTGCCATTATAAGCACAGTCGATCTGTTCATGGGGTCCCGGGCCTCCTCCCGCCTGATGCTTCTGGCTGCCGGAGCCGGTTTTGTCATCCATACCTCCTCCATAGTATACCGCTACTTTGCGGCAGGACATATCCCCATCTCCAGCATGCACGAAGCCTCCTCCTTTTTTGCCTGGTGCGTGGTCCTGATCTTTTTTCTGCTTGAGTACCGTTACAAGATTGGCATAATGGGTTCCTTTGTCCTTCCGGTGGTTTTTCTCTTAATGCTTTCCTCCTCCTTTCTTCCAAGGGAGATACGACCGCTGAGTCCTGTGCTGCAAAGCTATTGGTTCGGCATCCATACGTTTCTCGCTTTTTTGGGGAATGCGGCCTTTGCCGTTGCCTTCGGCCTCGGCATCATGTACCTTTTGCAGGAGCGCAACTTAAAAGCACACCATCTGCACGGACTCTTTCAGAGACTCCCCAGCCTCCAGATGCTCGATGAGATGAACAACACTATGATCAACTTTGGCTTTCCCCTGCTGACCTGCGCCATCATCTCCGGGGCGCTCTGGGCTGAGCAGGCCTGGGGAAGCTACTGGCGCTGGGACCCCAGGGAAGTATGGTCCATGATCATCTGGTTCATCTACGCCCTCATCCTGCACATCCGTTTTACCGCGGGCTGGAGGGGGAAGAAAACGGCGCTGCTGTCGGTTATCGGCTTTATGGTGATACTCTTCACCTTTTTCGGTGTTAATATTTTATTTAAAAGCCTGCATTCCTTCCAATGAAAATCGTAGTCGTAGGACTGAACCATAAGACCGCATCCGTCGAAATCCGGGAAAAGCTCGCCTTTTCGGGGCCGAAACTCGAAGAGGGTATTGGGCAGTTGATGAATATGCCTGAGGTAAAAGAGTCCGCCCTTCTTTCGACCTGCAACCGTGTTGAGCTCTTCACCTGTGTGGGCAACGTACCGGCGGCGGTAGAGAACATAATGAATTTTCTTTCTGCCTTTCACGGCCTCGAACGGAACGACTTTGAGAAATCCCTCTTTGTCCATTCCGATTCAGAGGCCGTGCGCCATGTCTTCCGGGTCGCTTCCAGCCTTGACTCCATGGTAGTAGGCGAGCCTCAGATACTGGGGCAGCTTAAAGACACTTTTGAGCTTGCCCTGAGCAAGAAGACCACCGGAGTGCTCCTCAACCAGCTCATGAAAAAGGCCATCTCGACAGCCAAGAGAATCAGGACCGAGACCGGGATTGCGGAGAACGCCGTATCCATAAGCTTTGCAGCGGTTGAGCTTGCCCGTAAGATATTCACCGACCTGCAGGACAAGTCTTTCATGCTCATGGGAGCAGGAGAGATGGCGGAACTGGCTGCCCGCCATCTGGTAAACAACGGGGTCCGGGACGTCAAAGTAGTGAACAGGACCTATGAACGCGGCTGCGAACTGGCCCGGGAGTTCAACGGCAAGGCGGTGCGCTTTGAAGACTTCCTCCACGAACTAGTCCATACCGATATAGTCATCTGTTCCACCGGGGCGCCCGCCTATGTACTGCTAAAAGACCAGATGAATAAAGTGATGAAAGAGAGGAAGCACCGGCCGGTCTTTGTTATCGACATCTCGGTGCCCAGGAACATCGACCCTGAGATCAACAACATAGAGAACGTCTACCTTTACGATGTCGACAACCTTCAGGACGTGGTACAGACCAACATCCACGAGAGGAAGAAAGAGGCTGACAAGGCCGAAGTGATCATTGCAGAAGAAGTCGGGAAGTTCATCAAATGGATGGCCTCGCTCGACTCGGTGCCCACCATCCTTGCCCTGCGCCGGAAGGCCGAAGAGATAAAGAACGAGGAGCTTGCGAAATTCAGTGCCAAATGTCCTGACATGGAAGACAGCAAAATGAAGGCGGTAGAATATATGGTCGCCTCCATCATCAACAAACTCATCCACCCTCCCACCGTTGCCTTAAAACAAGACACCGAGGACAGGGACGAACTCATAGCCATGATCAAAAAATTATACGGGATAAATGGAGAAGAAAATGAAGAATAACGTAGTAATTGGAACGCGGGGCAGCAAACTTGCGCTGTGGCAGGCGGAGTGGATAAAGTCCGAGCTCATGAAACGCACCCCGGGCCTCAAAATCGAACTCAACAAGATCAAGACCACAGGTGACAAGATACTGGACGTGCCCCTTGCGAAGGTGGGAGGCAAAGGGCTTTTTGTAAAAGAGATCGAAGAGGCGCTCCTCAATGGAGAGGCGGATCTAGCGGTGCACAGCATGAAAGACGTTCCAACCGACTTTCCCGCAGGACTCCATTTGGCAGTTATCTGCGAGAGGGAGGACCCGAGAGATGCGTTCCTGTCAGGCAAACAGGGGACAGGCTTCAGGATCCCGGACTTTAAGAGCCTGCCCCGGGGGGCCACGGTCGGCACGAGCAGCCTTCGCCGCGCCTGCCAACTGCTCAGTGTGAGACCCGACCTCAAAATAGAGCAGTTGAGGGGCAACCTTGACACGCGGCTGCGGAAGCTGGATAAGGGACAGTTCGACGCCATTATCCTTGCGGCAGCAGGGGTAAAGAGACTCGGCTGGGCAGACAGAATCACCGAGATCCTGCCGGTGGAGCTGAGTCTGCCTGCCATTGGACAGGGAGCGGTCGGAGTGGAATGCAGGACCGGCGACAGCTTTATCAATGAACTCATAACTCCCCTGGATCATCCCCAAACCTCAGTCTGCGTGAGGGCTGAGAGGGCCTTGCTGAAAAAGCTTGAGGGGGGCTGCCAGGTGCCTATTGCAGCCCATGCCCGACTCGAGGAAGGACAGATCATCATCGACGGCCTTGTGGGAAGCGTGTCCGGAGACAAGATAATAAGGGACAGGGTGCAGGGAACCCGGGACAATGCCGAAGCCCTTGGCGTCAAACTGGCTGAAATGCTCCTTTCAAAAGGAGCTAAAGAGATCCTGGCAGAGGTCTATTCGCATTGACTTGGAGGCCCTTATAATGGTAGCCTTAAGAGTGTAATTGATACAATTAAGGGGCGATAATTAACCATAATATTCGCACGATTTCATAGAATCGAAAATACAAAAATCCAGGGCGCACGATCTTTGGGCAAAGCATCAAACTGTAAAATGCTTTTGAGGAGAAATAAACATGTTGCGTAAGCGGCGTCTATCAGATGAAAAGGGATTTACGCTCATAGAGTTGCTTGTTGTCCTTGTGATTTTGGGGCTTTTGGCAGCATTGGTAGGTCCCCAGCTTTTCCCAAAACTGGGCAAGGGGAAACAGTCTGCAGCAAAAGCCCAGATCGAGCTGTTTGGACAGGCGCTTGACCAGTACCGGCTGGACGTCGGGAGCTACCCAACCACACAAGAGGGCCTTGCTGCCCTGGTAACCAATTCCGGTATAGATAAATGGGATGGGCCGTATCTTAAGAAGGGGTTGCCTAACGATCCCTGGGGAAGGCCATACATTTACACTTGCCCCGGCACTCATGGTGAATACGATATTGTTTCCTATGGCAGAGACGGCAATCCCGGCGGCGAGGGCGAAGACAGGGATGTCGTAAGTTGGGAATAAGTTTGATTACTGCCGGTATGTGAAGGCGCTCCATGATAAAAGAGATACGATATTTAAAACTGGAGGACATGCCGAAGGTCCCTTTTGTCTATAACGGCATAACCCCCCGTTTTATCCGCGAAAACAGAATACTCCTCCTCGAATTCAAAGACAATATACTGAGCGTGGCAATGGCAAATCCCGAAGACAGCTCAACTATCGATGCGCTCAGGGTGGCAACGTTCGCAGATATAAAAGTCTACGGCGTCGACGCCGCCGTGCTCGAAGAATACTCTTCCAAATTTTACGGACAGGAAGCGCAGAACATAAACAGGCTCATCGAGGAGATAGGCGACAAGAGCGGACTTGAGTTCCTCAAGGAAGATGAAGAGGACGTCGGCCATCTGAAAGACCTCGCCTCCGAGGCCCCTATCATCAAATTGGTCAACATGGTGATTATAAGGGCCGTCGAAAACAGGGCCAGCGACATACACATTGAACCTTTTGAGGATGAACTGAAGGTCAGGTACCGCATCGACGGCATCCTTCATGATATAGAGTCGGTACCCAAAAGGCTGCAGGCGGCGATCATCTCGAGGATAAAGCTCACGGCAAAGCTGAATATTGCGGAGCGGCGCTTGCCCCAGGACGGCCGCATACGGCTAAAAGTTGCTGAAAAAGAGATCGATTTACGCATATCCACCATCCCTGTGCTGTATGGTGAAAGCGTCGTGATGAGGATCCTTGACAAGGAGAGTGTTGTTGTCGACCTTGAGCGTCTCGGCTTCTTCCGTGAGACCCTTGACGCTTTTGAGCAGCTGATCAGCAGGCCGAACGGCATAATACTTGTAACCGGACCAACCGGGAGCGGCAAGACCACAACACTTTACGGCGCCCTGGACAAGATAAACTCCCCTGACAAAAAGATCATTACTGTTGAAGATCCCGTAGAATACCAGCTCAAGGGAATCAACCAGATACAGGTCAAGCCTCAAATAGGCCTGAATTTTTCGAACACGCTCCGGCACATTGTACGGCAGGACCCTGACGTCATTATGATAGGAGAAACAAGAGACCTTGAAACAGCCCAGATAGCCATACAGGCGGCCCTCACCGGCCATCTTGTCTTCTCAACGCTGCACACTAATGACGCCCCCAGCGCAATCACGAGACTCCACGACATGGGAGTCGAGCGCTTTTTGCTTTCTTCCACAATTCGGGGCATTCTCGCCCAGAGACTTGTGCGGGCCATCTGTCCCTCTTGCAAAGAGCCTGATCCTGCAGCGGCAAGGGCCGAGCGCGATGCGCTCCATATCCCGGGTGCATACAGGGGAAAAGGATGTGAGCAATGCTCCTTTACCGGCTACCGCGGCAGGGTGGGAATATTTGAGCTGATCGTGGTGGATGATGACTTGCGCAACCTGATAATGCAGGACGTTGATTCAAACAAGATCAGGGAACTGGTGCGGCGCAACGGTATGAAGACGCTGCTTGAAGATGGGACAGAAAAGATAAAGGCCGGGATGACTACACTTAACGAACTGCTGAGGGTAACGCAGGAAGGCTGATGGCGATTTTCTCCTACAGGGCGACATCCCTTGAGGGCGTAATGAGCGGGGGGGTTATCGAAGCTGCGGATGAAGGCGCAGCGCTTGAGCGGCTCAAGTCGTCCGGCGTTATACCTTTGGAGGTCAAGGCCCGGACAGAGGACAAAAAAATACGGTTTTCGCTCCGCTCTACCAGTGCCGACCTGGTGAGCTTTACCACTGAACTTTCCGCATTGCTCGGCGCGGGGCTGCCGCTTGACAAGAGCCTGAGCATATTGGCGGAGTTATCGGAGGGCGGAGAGATAAAGAAGGTTGTACAATCTGTTGTCAAAGCGCTCCGCGAAGGCAGCTCTTTCTCTGAGGCCCTGCAGCAGCACCCGGAAGTTTTTCCGAAACTTTATATAAATATGGTGCGGGCCGGAGAGGCAGGGGGCGTAGTAAACGTGGTCCTCGAGAAGTTAAATGAATTCCTGGAGTCTTCAAAAGAATTAAAAGACAGTATTGTTTCCGCTATGGTCTATCCTGTCATACTCCTGTTCACCGGCGGGTTATCGGTCGTAGTTCTCCTGACATATGTACTCCCCAAGTTTACCGTCATATTTAACGAACTCGGGAAATCTTTGCCCCTTCCTACCCAGATACTGCTCGGCGTCAGTGATATATTAAGGTCCTACTGGTGGATTATTGCGGCAGCAGCGGCAGCAGGGTGGACTGTATTTAAAATTTATATTAAATCCCCTGAAGGCAGATATCAATTCGATGCGGTAAAGCTTAAACTTTTGAGGGACATTATAACAAAAATTGAGACCGCCCGCTTTTTCAGGACACTCGGGACTCTGCTGCAGAGCGGGGTCCCGCTGCTTCAGGCCATGTCTAATGCAAAAGATATAATAAGCAACAAGGTCATCGCCGCTTCCATAGACGCGGTCTCCAAAGGGGCCAGGGAAGGCAAGGGCATAGCAGCGCCTCTTGCCGCGGCGCAGGTATTCCCGCAGCTTGCGCTCTCAATGGTCAAGGTGGGGGAGGAGACCGGGCAATTGGACACGATGCTGCTGAAGGTTGCAGCAACATATGAGAAAAGCCTGAAGGCCTCGCTCAAGCGGCTTATCAGCTTTATGGAGCCTGCCATGATCCTCGGGATGGGGCTGGTGATCGGATTTATAGTGATTTCGATGCTGACGGCGATATTCAGCATAACAGATCTTCCGTTTTAACATGAAAAATGCACTAAAGAAACCACAGAGTACACAGAGAAAAACAGAATAAAATTAACCACAGAGTCACAGAGTCACAGAGAAAAGATAATGGCAATTATTAAAAAAAACAAAGACCTTTTTATGAATAACTTGTTCGAGTTTTTTTCTTTTCTCTGTGTCTCTGTGCCTCTGTGTCTCTGTGGTTAATTCTTTACGGTTGAAAATGAACAATCGCGGTTTTACGCTCCTTGAAGTGATCATTGTGCTTTTTCTCATTTCGCTTATAATGGGGCTCACGACGCTTTATTTTGCCAACGCATTGCCGACGAGCAAGTTTAACGCTGCTGCCAGGGAACTGGCTGCAACGATCCGCTATGCCCGGACGCTTGCGCTGATTAAGGGCAAGTTCCAGACATTAAACATCGACCTGGATGCAAAAAAATACGGCATAGAAGGGCGCGGGGATAAAAGCCTCGATTCGGGGACGACAATAACAGTGCTCGATCCTTCTGCCGGCGAGGTGCGCAACGGAATATACCATGTTTATTTTGAGCCGTCAGGGGGGGTGGAGGGCGGGACCATTGTACTGGCCAGCGGGAAGAAGCAAATCAGTATCGGACTTGATCCGGTTGTCGGATCGGTTGTAATAAAATAGATGAACGCAAAACTCAGTACGCCGGCTGCCGGTTTTACTCTTCTTGAAATTCTTGTTTCACTCGCCCTTCTGGGCATAGCGTTGCTGGTTATTGTGCAGCTTTTCTCAGCCGGCCTGCGGGGCATATCGGTCTCGGACGATTATGTTGTCGCTGTTGCGAAGGCAGAGGCCATGATGAGGGAACTGCTCAATGATGATACTCTTTCCGGGAAGGACTGGAGCGAGTATACTGATGATGGATACCGGATAGACGCCTCGGTGAAAGAGTCGCTCAGGGACAGGACCGAAAACCTGCAGGTCAGACTGTTTGATATAAGACTTTCCGTTTATTGGAGAAAAGGGAAACGGGAAAGGTCTGTCACCCTTAATACCATGAAAATAATGAACAAGGAAGTGGGACTGTAAATGTCAGTCCCTGATAATGAACACGGCTTTACGCTCCTTGAATTGATGATATCCATGACTATGATCGTCGTTATCCTTCTGATCGTAGGCGCGGCCATGAGGCTTGGGTTACGGTCGGTAGACTCCGGTGAAAAAAGGATCGCGTCCCTTGAAAGATTCAGGTCCTCGATGAATATCGTAGAGGCCCAGATACAATCAGAACTGCCTGTCCAAACGCAGGCGCAGGATCCCACCGGGAAGCCCGTAGTTTTTCAGGGTGACAGCGACTCCATGCAATTCCGAAGCAATTTTTCCCTATGGGGCAATCAGCGTGGATATGTAACAGTGTCCTATAAGGTGGCGGCGGACCAGTGGGGGAAACAGGACCTGTATGTTGATGAAAGCGCCATAGGCGTCGCAGACAAGGGACAGGTGAAGCTCTTTGAGTTCTTTGACCGCATTTATTTTGATTATTTCTACAAAGACCCCAACGAAGAAAAGGGCGGCTGGACCGAACAATGGACAAATACCGACTCCGTGCCGGAGAAAATCCGCCTGCATCTTGTTAATGGAAATCGGGAAATGTCGTTTATCATTCCTGTGAGAGTGAGGGACGTCACCGGCAATACTGCTGCGTTTGCAGGGGCGAAGCAGTGAAAACGTTCAGCGTACTGCGTTCAGCGTACTGCGGGCAAAAAGGGATGGCGTTATTGGTAGTCTTGTGGGTCATAGCCATTCTGATGGTCACAGTGCTTTCTTTCTCTTTTTTGACGAGGACAGAAACACATGCAACCCTTGGGTTCAAGGATGCAGCGGAAAAGAAGTTCCTGGCCGAGGCCGGTATTGAGCGGGCCATTATAGAGCTTCTTTATCGCGAAAAAAATATTGCCAACCCGATAACGCTTGAGGGGCCTGAAGTCTGGAAGGTAGACGGTACTGCATATAGCGACCAGGTCGGAGAAGGGTCTTATACGGTGAGTATAACAGGTGAGGCCGGCAAATTAGATATTAATAAGTCTTCTGAGGTATTATTAAAAAAACTGCTTTTAAACGCCGGTATCAAGGAGGATGAAGCCGATACGATTGTGGACTCTCTGATGGACTGGAAAAGCCCCAGCGGCATGACGCGGCTCCATGGCGCCGGCAACGACTATTATGCGTCGCTGCCCATTCCCTATCAGGCGAAAGGCGCCCCTTTTGATACTGTTGAGGAAATCCTGCTTGTAAAGGGAGTGACTCCTGCTGTACTCTATGGAGACGGGGACCGAAAAGGCATTATTGATTTCCTTACCGTAAATTCCGATAGCGGATTGATTAATCTCAATTATGCTCCGAAGGAGGTTTTAATGGCTATTCCGGGAATGTCTGCTGATGTGGCTGATAATATAATCCAGTTCCGGAGCGGCCAGCGCATAACTAATGCCCAGGAGGCGCTGGCGGGCGCCGATTACCAGGCGATGTCCCCTTTTATTACTGCGGGAGAGGGAAATGTCTTCACTATAGATGCAGCAGGGTACAAAGGAAACGAAGAAACAGGCTATCCTGTCAGGGCAACAGTAACCGTAGATAGTGATAACAAATACAAATATCTGTATTACAAAAGCCCCGCCTACAAAGTACAATGAGAGAGAGATGGAAGCGATAAGAAAAATAACTTCATCCGTCTTCGGCACGGCGTCAGGGCTGCGGAAAATTACCCTCCCCTTATGGAAGGCGCTGACGTTCAACGCCGCCGATGACCGTATATCCTATAAAAAAGAGCTTTGCGTCGCTATTGAAAAGACCGGCGTCTCCGTAGCATACGGGACACGGTTCCTGTCATCCGTATCGGTCAAAGGGATGAAGCATTACCAGTCTGCCGAGCATACCTACCCTCAGCCAAAAGAAGCAGCCTCCTCGGTAGTATTGGCCATCAGCGAATTCGGTGCTGCCGGGGCCGGTATCACTCTAAGCATTCCCAAAGCCTGGGCCGTCGTAAAAATCGCGGAATTTCCAGCAACAGTCAGGGAGAACATATCGAATGTAGTTACTTACGAATTGGACCGGCTGGTCCCTTTCAGCCCCGAGGAGGCTTTTTATGACTTCATTGTAGCCGGCGAAACTCCTGAAAAGATTACTGTAGCCGTTGCCGCAGTGAAGGCTGACATGATCAAAGCCTATTGTGCCGCGCTTAAAGAGGAGGGGCTCACTGTCGGCAGGGTCACTTTAAACCTCACGGCCCTGGGAGCGTTGTGCCTCTCCCTGGGCAAGAAGGGCGATGTTCTTTTTATCGGGACCGAGGGCGATGAATATGAGGGCGCACTGTTCCAGGGCGGCTGCCCTGCCGGAGTTGTGAGCGGCAGATTTTCCGCTGGTGACGATGCATCCAGGGCCGGCGTAATTGCGACTGAGATGAAACCGCTCATTGATGCTGCAAAAAGGCGTGATAACGCCCCTCGTCTGTTTGCCCTGCTGCGCGGCTCTCCTGCTCTAAAAGAAAGGCTCAGGACAGCTCTTGCATTTCCGGTTGCGCTTCTTGATGAGACTGATACCGGGCTGGGCCTCAGTTCCGCTCAAACGCAAATGCTTTATACGGCAGCCGGCGGGGTGATGGAAGCGCTGCAGCCGGGGCGCCAAAAACCGGATCTGCTCTCAAAGGGTCTGCATGAGAGAGCAAAGACGCCTGTGGGACCGACCGTCCTGCTCGTGGCGCTTTTGATAGTCTTATGGATTGCATACCAGCTTGCGCCGGTACAGCTTGAAACAAAACGGCTCGGGGAAATTGAGCGTCAGATAAAACAACGCAAGAGCGTGGTTAAGGATTGGGAAGCTCTCAAAAACCAGATAGACGCCCTGAACAGCGAGATTGAAACGATCAAAGGTTTTAAAGAAAACAGGCCGATGACTCTTACTATTCTCAAAGAGCTTACTGAGGTCCTCCCGCAGTCGGCATGGCTGACGAGGGCGTCGATTTCCCAGGCAACAGTCAATATAGAAGGCTACACAACAAGCTCTGCCTCCGAACTCCTGTCGAGGCTTGAGGCGTCAAAACATTTGGGGAAGGCTGAATTTGCCTCTCCCACATTCAGGGATGTGCGTATGAAGTCGGACCGCTTTAACATAAAAATGGAAATCAGGGGAATCAAAGAAGTGAAAGGGGCGATGCATAAAGATGAAAAAAAGTAAACTGCTGGTCCTTTCGACGCCGGTTATGGCCATACTTCTGATTCTTGTTGTGTACAGTTACGGCTACCAGGGAATACATGCAGAGGTGGCCTCCCTGAAAGAAGCCGAGGTATCCAAGGCCAAAACTCTTGCGAGATATACGGCCCTTTTTGCTGAAAAACCGGAGCTGGAGAAGCAGTTGGCCGCACTGAAAGAGGAGAGAAAGGCGGAAAACTCAAAGCTTGTGGAAGGACAGACCCCGTCAATTGCGGCAGCTGCCCTGCAGGAGACTATAAACGGAATGATTACCAGCCAGGGGGGGAGCATAACAAGCCAGCGGGTGGGAAAGCCCGAGACGCTCGGCAAATTCACGCTGATAACTGTCAGTATGGATATAACGCTGCCCGACATACGGGCACTCGCAAATATTCTGTATGCCCTCGAGACACGGACTCCTTATCTTGTTGTAAAGGAACTTGATATGCGGGTCACGAATTTCAACACACCTAAAGCTCTGGGGGCCAAGCTCGACGTATCGGCCCTTACAAGCAGGAAATGACCATGGGCTGGTTTTTGAGGAGCATCAATCTGCTCAATGTAATACTCGCGGCAGCCGCAGTCGCCGCGGCGCTTTGTATTGTTTCTCCCCATATCGATAGGAAGATGAATTTTCCTCCTCCTGTGGTGAAGGCGGCGCCGGCGCCGGCTGAGGGCGGGAAACAAAAGGAAAAGGCCGGGAGTGAACCTGCCGGGCCGCCAATTGACTTTATGCTGATCGCTGACCAGAATCTCTTTCATCCGGAGAGGAAGATCCCTGTTGAGAAACCGCAGGCCCCTCCGCCTCTGCCAAAACCGGAACTGGTGCTGTACGGTACATTAATAAACGGTGATGCCAGACTAGCCTATGTTGATGACATACAGCGCCCCCTGACAACGCCGGGAAGGGGCAAGCGTATGAAGATACTCAGAATAGGAGATATGGTCAGCGATTTTAAGCTTACAGAGATCCATCCGGATCTGATTGTTTTGGCAAGGGGAAGTGAAGTCATGACGGTAGAACTCGAAGATCCTAAAGGGAAGAGACAGACCCCGGCGACGGCAGCCCCGGAAGCCCCGGCAGCAGCGCCCAAGCCCGGGGTAAATCCCAACCTGCCGAGACGGCCGGCGACGCCGATTGGACAAAGAGTCCAGCCAAACCGTACGGAATGACAATAGCGTACTGCGTACAAAAAAGCGCAGCACGCTGAACGCTTTTTATAAATAAAACAAGGGTGTGCGTCATGGTTGTGGGGCGCGCTAATATGTCATTCCCGCTTGTCGGGAATCCGTCTTGAAAATAAAGAAAGATTCCGGACAAGCCGGAATGACAAAATTCCAACCCCACAACCATG
>Ga0074045_10002267_pt1 | contig 17880 bp, 14 predicted proteins | sample BogForMeECP23OM2_FD_94442 | JGI IMG/M metagenome (GOLD analysis project Ga0074045, IMG submission 94442) | Bog forest soil microbial communities from Calvert Island, British Columbia, Canada - Bog Forest MetaG ECP23OM2 | ecosystem: Environmental > Terrestrial > Soil > Wetlands ...
GGGAAAATGACCGGAGGCGAAGGGGATCGGACCAGCGAAGAGACGCGGTGGAATCTGGTGAACGTGGTGCGCGCTTTTGCGAAGAAAGATGCGGCCGCGGAGAAACAGTAGCTGGCGGAAATGAAAGCAGGCGGGATGGGACGGGGCGTCCGCAGGAATGCAGGGCGTCCTTTTTTTGCGCTGGCGCGGTGTTGTAACCTTTTTGACGACGGCAGATGGAGGAGGCTGAGATGGCACACGCGACAAAATTTCTGGAGTTGGTGAATGCGGTGAGGAAGCGAATCAAAGAGACCAATGTGCCCGACGTGAAACGCAGAATGGATGCGGGCGAGAAATTCGTGCTGGTGGACGTGCGGGAAGAGAGCGAATGGGCGCAGGGACATTTGCCGGGGGCGATTCACCTGGGAAAAGGGATTATCGAGCGGGACATTGAGGCGCGCGTGCCGGACACTGGCGCGAAGGTTATTTTGTATTGTGGCGGAGGATTCCGCTCAGCGCTGGCCGCAGACAATCTGCAGAAGATGGGCTATACCAGCGTGGAATCGATGGATGGCGGATGGAAGGGCTGGATCGGAGCGGGTCTGCCAACGCAAAAGGGCTAGGAATTATTTAGAGGCGAGCAGGGTTTTCGCCTGCGCTAGCTCGGGACGATCCGACCGGATGCCGTCGCAATTTTTCAGAAGCTGCGCGTAATAAGAGGCGGCCTTGTCCTTTTGTTGGGTCATTTCGGCGGCTTGCGCTGCGCCATAGAGACCGTTGAAACGGTTCGGGTCGGTGCGCAGGGAAGTCTCGTATTCGACGAGCGCTTCTTGCGGGCACTGCATCTCCAGGAGCATGTCGGCGAGCATTTCACGGACTGGGAGGGCGGTTTCGCCTTTGCCGGCTTTGTCCTGGGTGTCGGCGACGGAATGCAGGAGACGTAGCGCCTTGTCGGTCTGTCCAGACGCATAGTTGGCCCAGGCTTGCACGACATCGTGTGCGTCTTTCAGGTCGTCAGCCAGGTAGGGCTTGTCGCTTTTGCGGGTGGCCTCGAGTATGGCCTCGAAGTGCTTCAGAGCGTCTTGCGCTGCGGCGGAGTCGCGAAGATGCCCGGCGGCAACGGCGCGCGCCCAATAGGTGGCGGACTGCGCGTAGGGCCGAGTGTTGGGGTTGGGTTGCAGATTAAGAGCTTCTTTCCATTGGCGGCGCTCGAGGGCGTACATGGCCGGGGCTATGGCTTTGTGGAATTCGTAAAAGTCTTTGTATTCGGAATCCATATCGGAATCCGGAATCGTGGCAAAGGCCTCGACTTCGGCTTTGGCGTGGATGTCGTCGCCAATTTGGAGATAGGCGTATTCGAGGAAGTCCATGGAATGCATTTTGTGATGCATCACGTGGACGTGCATCGTGGCCATCTGATCGGCGATTTTGATGGCCGCGAGATTGGAGTTGATGTCGTCCTGCCACAGGCCCAGGCGCGCGAAGATGTGGGAAGGCATGTGCACTGCGTGAGCGGAGTCGGGGGCGATGCTGGCGTATTTGCGCGCGGCGGGAAGCGCGAGACTGGCCATGGAGGGATTGTCGCAGCTGTGAATGATGTAGTGAGCGATGCCGGGATGGTCAGGCTCTTCTTGATAGAGTTTGTTGAGGATGGCGACGGCGGCCCTGGCGTTGGTGAGGTCGGTATCGTGCTCGGGTTGTGAAGCGAGAAGCGAGAGTGCATAGAGAACGGCGGCTTCACGATCCTGGGGATTGCGCTGGTATACGCCGTCCATGGCTTTGCAGTAGGCCTCGGCACGTTTATCGTGATCGAGCTTATCGGTATAGGTGAAAAAAACGGTGAGTGCCTGGATGTAGTCGCGTTCACGGGCGGTGGGCGGATTGAGGGAGCGGGCTTTGGCCAGTAATTCCGCGCCGCGCTGGAGATCGGTTTTGGATGGACGGTCCCAAAGCTGGTGATACAAGCTCATGGCCTGGCCCCAGTACGCCATGGCGCAGCCGGGATCTTTCTTCTGGATTTCCTGGAACTGATTGGCGGCGGTTTCGTATTCAAAGGAATAGAGGAGAGCCATGCCGCGCTCGAATTGAGCTTGCGTTGCAGGAGCGCAGGAGATCGGGAAGGAAACGGTGCCCAATTTTTCGCTGGCATCGTGATGGTGGTGCGGTTCGTTTTGCGCGACGCACCCTGGCGAGACGGCAAGGACAACAAAAAACGCAAGCGCACAGAGGTTTTTCATCACACGCTCCGGACCAGCGAAAGCCTAATCCCATGAAGAACGGGTGTCAACACAGGGCAGTGGAATTCGCAGCAGGACGGCTGCTGACACCCCCAGCAGCATATTTTCGAGAGGGGAAAATTGGCTGGGGCGGAAGGATTCGAACCTTCACCGTCCTCATTAACAGTGAGGTGTCCTACCAGTTGGACCACGCCCCAGCGGGTTTTGCAGCGGCTGCTTCGGGGAGGGCCGAAGCTTGCAAGCCTTGCCTGCAAAGTGATGAAGAACATAAGAAGAATAACATGGGGGTGGGCAAGAGTGAGAGTGGAATAAGGAAAAGCGGATCATAAGAAGGGCTTATCGAGTGAAGAAGGATGGAGGTCGAGAGACCGAGGACAAGGGGGGGCGAGGAAGGCGCGGTGCAGTTTTGGGAAGGATTTTCAAGTTGGTGCAGATCCTGGATGGTTTCGAAATATTCAAAATGACGAAAAAAGCTGAATCCATGAACCGAGCAAAACATCCAAACGTCTGACGAGTGGATAGGAGTTGCATTCCCGGAAAAATTATTGGACACTAATCGGTCGCTGACGGGCCCGGACAGGCGCTGTCCGACATAAGAGTGGACAACTTCCAAGGCTTTACGCTCACAAGGAAGAAGTTCGCTCAGGCGCAACTTTGACATGGCACAAATCTTTCACCGCAGTGCGAACTTCATCGCCCGGGCAAGTTTGCTCGGGGGAGCGGTACTTGCAGGAGCCGCACTGACGGCGGTGCTGGTGGTCGCAAGATCTCCTTACATAACGAATGAGCGGGTGACGCGCGAGCAACCCATCCAGTTCAGCCACAAGCACCACGTGGGGGACGACGGGATTGATTGCCGGTATTGCCACACGGGTGTCGAAAATTCGGCGTATGCGGGAATTCCGCCGACGCGGACTTGCATGAACTGCCACTCGGTCCTTTTCAACAATGTAGGCTACCTGGAAATAATCCGCGAGAGCTACCGGACGGACGAATCGATCCACTGGACAAGAGTGCACCGGCTGGCGGACTACGTTTATTTCAACCACAGCATTCACGTGAATAAGGGAATCGGCTGCTCGAGCTGCCACGGCAGCGTGAACCAGATGCCGCTGATGTTCCAGGCGTCGCCGCTGACGATGCAGTGGTGCCTGGACTGCCACCGGAACCCGCAAGTGAATCTTCGGCCGAAGGACCAGATTTTCAATATGGACTGGAAGGCGCCGGCGAATCAGGAGCAAGTGGGACGGCAACTGGCGACGGAGTACAAGCTGCGGACGACGGTCGAGCTGACGAGCTGTTCGACGTGTCATCGTTAATGGACGCTATGAGCGATCACGAAAAAGAAAAGCAACTGCGCATCCTGCAGGGCCCCGAGGGCCGGAAGCCGGCATTGAACGGGGGGCATGACCACGATTATGGCGATGAGGCGGAAGACAATACGCTGAGGGAGCACCGCCTGGAGCTTTCCGCGGTCCGCGAGAAGCTGAAGAACAAGAGCGGTAAGCAGTATTGGCGCACGCTGGAAGAGCTTTCGGAAGATCCGCATTTCGAGGAACTGCTGCACCGGGAATTTCCGCGGCACGCTTCGGAGTGGGACGACGCTGTGGATCGCCGGGACTTCCTGAAATTGATGGGGGCGTCGCTGGCGCTGGCGGGAATGGCGGGCTGCGGGCTGCCGGATGAGTCGCACATTGTGCCGTACGTGAAGCAGCCGGACGGGGTTGTTTTGGGGCGGCCGAATTTTTATGCGACGGCGATGCCGTTTGGCGCGGATGCGGTTGGCGTGCTGGTGGAGAGCCATGAAGGGCGGCCGACGAAGATCGAAGGGAATCCGGACCACCCGTCGAGCCTGGGTTCGACGAGCGCGATGGTGCAGGCTTCGATTTTGAATTTGTACGATCCGGACCGGGCGCAGACGGTGCAGTATACCGGCGAAATCCGGGCCTGGTCGGCGTTTCTGGATGCCGCGCAGGAAGCAGCAATCGGCGTGAAAGCGGCGGCGGGAGAAGGCTTCCGCATCCTGACCGGAACGGTGACCTCGCCGACACTGGCGTGGCAGTTGCGCAGGCTGCTGACGCTTTATCCGCAGGCTAAATGGCACCAGTGGGAACCGGCGGTGAGCGACGGCGGGCGCGAGGGCGCGAAGCTGGCGTTTGGCCGGGTGGTGAACACGGTCAACGTGCCGGGCAAAGCGAATGTGATTTTGTCGCTGGACGCGGATTTTCTGGCCAGCGGGCCGGGACATATTTCGTATGCGAAGCAGTTCGCGCGGCGGCGCAAGCTGGATGGCCCGAGCGACACGCTGAACCGGCTGTATGTGGTGGAGCCGACACCGACAGTAACGGGATCCTCAGCGGACAATCGCTTGCCGATGCGGGCTTGCGATATCGAGCTGTTTGCGCGGGCGCTAGCAGCAAAACTGGGGCACGGCAGCGCGGTGAGCTTGCCGGCCGATGCGGAAAAGTGGCTGGCGACGGTGGTTGGCGATCTACAGAAAGAACACGGGAATTCGCTGGTGATCGCGGGAGAGCAACAGTCGGCGACGGTGCATGCGCTGACGCATACGATTAATGCGGCGCTGGGGAATGTGGGCACGACGGTTTATTACACGGAGCCGGTGGAAGCGGAGCCGGTGAATCACCTGGAATCGCTGGGCCAGCTTTGTTCGGATATGCAGGCCGGGAAAGTGGACTTACTGGTGATTCTGGGCGGCAATCCGGTGTATGACGCGCCGCATGATTTTGATTTTGTGACCAAGCTGCAGAAGGTGCACACTTCGGTGCATCTGAGCCCGTACTTTGACGAGACCTCGGCGTACTGCACGTGGCACGTTTCGGAATCGCACTATCTGGAATCGTGGAGCGATGCGCGAGCGTACGACGGGACCGCGAGCATCGTTCAGCCGCTGATTTCGCCGTTGTATTACACGAAGTCGGCGCACGACGTGGTGGCGGCGTTTGGCGACAAGCCGGGGCAGCCCGGGTACGACGCGGTGCGCGCGTATTGGACGGAAGCCTCGGCGCATCTGGAATCATCCGTGGAATCGGGATGGCGTAAGTGGCTGAACGATGGCGTGATTCCCGGGACGAAATTTGCGCCCATCACCCCGGAGTTGAAATTCAATCCAGCAAGTTTGCCTGCGTTCGCAGGGATTCTCGTGGACCAAGTGGAATACATTTTCCGGCCGGATCCGACGGTGTATGACGGGCGGTACGCGAACAACGGCTGGCTGCAGGAGTTGCCGAAGCCGGTGACCAAGCTGACCTGGGACAACGCGGCGATGGTGAGTCCGAAATTCGCACAGAAGAACGACCTGGCGCATAAAGTGGTGTCGCGCGGCGGAGAGCACGGACAGATTCGTTCGACGGTCGTGGACATTGAGTTGAACGGCAGCAAAGTGACCGCGGCGGCGTGGACGTTACCGGGACAAGCGGAAAACACGGTGGTTTTGCCGCTGGGCTACGGGCGAACGCGCGCGGGCTTCGCGGGAACCAACAAGGGATTTAACGCTTACGTGGTGCGGACTTCGAATGCGCTCTGGGTGGCCACGGGCGGGAAGATGACCGCGACGGGCGACGGCTACTCGCTGGCATGCACGCAGTATCACTTCAACATGGAAGGCCGGCAAATTCTGAGCACGGCGACGCTGGAGGAGTACAAGAAAAATCCCGCGTTCGCGCACGAAGGCCACAAAGCGCCAGCGAAGGGCGATTCGCTGTACAAGGAGTTTGCCTACCCCGGCTATGCGTGGGGCATGGCGATTGATTTGAACAAGTGCAACGGCTGCAATGCCTGCGTGGTCGCCTGCCAGTCCGAAAATAATATTCCGGTGGTCGGCAAGGATCAGGTGATGCGCGGCCGCGAGATGCATTGGATCCGCATTGACCGCTACTACACGCATTCTCCCGCGGCCATGGATGGCGGGGACAGCACGGGGGATCCCACCGTATACAGCCCGGCGCTGGATAATCCCGAAACGCATTTCCAGCCGGTGCCGTGCATGCAGTGCGAAAACGCGCCTTGCGAGCAGGTCTGCCCGGTGGGCGCGACGACGCACAGCGCCGAGGGCCTGAACGACATGGTGTACAACCGCTGCGTGGGCACGCGGTATTGTTCGAACAACTGCCCTTACAAAGTGCGGCGGTTTAATTTCCTGCGCTTCCAGGATTGGGAGACGCCGCAACTGAAGCTGTTGAGGAATCCGGAAGTGACGGTGCGCAGCCGCGGCGTCATGGAAAAGTGCACGTATTGCGTGCAGCGGATCAGCAATGTGCGCATTGATGCGGAAAAACAGAACCGCCCGATCCGCGACGGAGAGATTGTGACCGCGTGCGAATCGGCATGCCCGTCGGAAGCGATTGCCTTCGGCAACATCAATGACCCGAACAGCAAAGTCGCGAAATTGAAGGCGCAGCAGCGCAATTACACCGTGCTGGGCGAGTTGAACGCGCGGCCGCGCACCACGTATCTGGCGGCGGTACGCAATCCGAACGCGGAGCTGGACAAGGCATGAGCGTAACGCAGAATTTGCCGGGAAGGCACGAGCCGGAACCGTGGCTTGAGCCGGGGCATACATACGCCTCGGTCACCGACAAGATTTCGTCGGTGGTGCTGACGCGTCCGCTGGGAATCGGATGGCTTTTGGGATTTGGGTTGACCTTCAGCCTCGTGATGGTGCTCAACCTGGCGGTCGGCTGGCTGTTCATGCGCGGCGTCGGAATCTGGGGCATCAATATTCCGATCGGGTGGGGCTTCGCAATCGTCAATTTCGTGTGGTGGATTGGTATCGGCCACGCGGGAACGCTGATTTCCGCAATTCTGTTTTTGCTCAACCAGAAGTGGCGGACTTCGATCAACCGGTTTGCGGAAGCGATGACGCTATTTGCGGTGGCTTGCGCGGGGCTGTTCCCGCTGATCCATACCGGGCGGCCGTGGATGGCGTATTACATGTTCCCGTATCCGAGCACGATGGGGATCTGGCCGCAGTTCCGCAGCCCGCTGATCTGGGACGTTTTTGCGGTGTCCACGTACGGAACAGTATCGCTGATGTTCTGGTTCGTGGGATTGCTGCCGGACCTGGCGACACTGCGCGACCGCGCGAAGAGCCGCTGGCAGCAGGTAATTTTTGGGGCGTTGTCGATGGGGTGGCGCGGATCGGCGCGGCACTGGCACCGGTATCAGTCGGCGTATTTGCTGTTGGCCGGGTTGGCAACGCCGCTGGTTCTTTCGGTGCACACCGTGGTGAGCTTCGATTTCGCGGTGGGCATCGTTCCCGGTTGGCATACGACGATCTTTCCTCCCTACTTTGTGGCCGGCGCAATCTATTCCGGGTTTGCGATGGTGCTGACGCTGGCGATTCCGATGCGCAAGGCGTACGGGCTGGAAGGGTTCATTACGCTGCGGCACTTGGAGCAGATGGCCAAGGTGATGCTGGCGACCGGGCTGATCGTGGCTTACGGCTACTTCATTGAATTTTTCATGGCGTTTTACAGCGGAAACAAGTTCGACGTGTTCCTGGCGAAGCAGCGGCTGCACGGGCCGTACTCGCATTTTTACTTTGCCCTGATTTTGTGCAACATCCTGACGCCGCAACTACTGTGGTTCAGGAAGGTGCGGCGGAACATTCCCGCGCTTTTCGTGATGTCCTTGATCATCAATTTGGGAATGTGGCTGGAGCGGTTCGTAATCGTGGTGATTTCGCTGACACGCGATTTCATGCCTTCGGCGTGGGGCCGGTATTCGGCGACGTTCTGGGATTACGCCACGTTCGTGGGGACCCTCGGACTGTTCACCATGCTGATCTTCCTGTTCGTGCGCGGGCTGCCGGCAATTGCGATATCGGAAATGCGCGAGCTGGTGCATCAGGATTCGCATGGCAATGAGGGGCACAAATGAACGAACGCCACTCACAAATATTCGGGGTGATGGGCGAGTTTTCGACGCCGGAAGATCTGCTGGCGGCGACGAAAAAGACGCGTGAGGCCGGCTACAAGCACGTGGAGGCGTACACGCCGTTTCCGGTGGAAGGGCTTGCCGAGGCAGTGGGATTCCGCTGGACGGCCGTGCCGCTGCTGACGCTGATGGGCGGAGTTGGCGGAGGATTGACTGGATTTGGCTTGCAGTATTGGGTGGCGGCGATCACCTATCCGATGAATATCGGCGGGCGGCCGCTGAACAGCTGGCCGGCGTTTATTCCGGTGACGTTCGAACTGACGGTGCTGGGCGCTTCCATTTTCGCGGTGGTTGGAATGCTGGCGCTGAACAAACTGCCGCAGCCTTATCACCCGGTATTTAATGTGGAGCGGTTCGCGCAGGCGTCCACGGACAAATTCTTTTTGTGCATTGAGGCGCGGGACCCGAAATTTGATCTGGCGGAGACGTCCAAATTTCTGCAGAGCCTGAAAGCGGAGCACGTCAACGAGGTGAAGGATGAGGAATAAGCCTTCCTTCTTCGCCGTTGTGGCACTTTGCGGATTGGGAGCCGCGGGTTGCGGCACTTCCCTGCGCCAGGACATGGCCAACCAGCCGCGGCAGAATCCATTGTCGCCGGCGGGATTTTTCGCGGACGGGCGTTCGGCGCGGCCGGCGGTGGAGAACACGGTGGCGCGGGGATCGGTTCAGGACGACACGCTGTTTGTGCCCAAGGATTCGAACGTGTTTCCGCTGCCGATTAACGGGGAACTTTTGCAGCGGGGGCAGCAGCGCTACGGGATTTTCTGCACGCCGTGCCATGGAATTCAGGGCGACGGGATGGGCATGGTGGCGATGCGCGGGATGAAGCATCCGCCGAGCTACCACCAGGAGCGGCTGCGACAGGTGCCGAACGGCTATTTGTACGATGTGGTCACCAACGGATTCGGCGCGATGTACGGATATTCGTCGCAAATTCCGCCGCGCGACCGCTGGGCCATCATTGCGTATGTGCGGGCGTTGCAGCTGAGCCGGAACGCGCCGGTCGGTGAGTTGCCGGCAGAATTGCGGGAGAAATTGATGGCGGGAGGAACCACGAAGTGAGCGCGCAAGACTACAAAGCGCCTGCGAGCGTGGACCGGCTGCAGCGGGGCGGCTTGTTCGTCGGGGGCGTCGCTCTGCTTCTGGCGATTTACGGGGCCATGAAATCGCCGATGGATTTTTACCACGCTTATATTTTCAGTTACATGCTGATTTTGGGGCTTACGGTTGGCTCACTGGGACTGCTGATGCTGCAGCACCTGACCGGGGGCATCTGGGGAATCATGATCCGGCGGCCGTTGGAGGCGGCTTCGCGGAACATTTTCCTGATGCTTGTTCTGTTCATTCCGATTGTGCTGGGGATGAACTATCTCTACTCGGGAAATGGAGTAGAGACCGGCTGGCTGAACGCGCCGAAAACGGGCGAGCAGGCGCTGACATCGTGGCAGCAGGGGTATTTGACGGCGGGAGGATTCAAGACGCGCGCGCTGATTTACTTCGCGATCTGGATCGTTCTGACGCTGGTGTTCAACAAGTGGTCGAAGGACCAGGATCAGGCGAACGGCGAAGGATTGAAGCAGCGGATGAAGAATCTGGCGGCGCCGGGCGTGATTCTTTACATCCTGGCGATGACGTTTGCGGCGATTGACTGGGTGATGTCAATTTCGCCGCGTTGGGCGTCCACGATTTACGGGTTTCTGTTCGTTGCCGGTCAGGCGATTGCCGCGATGGCGTTGATGATCGCGGTGATCGTGCTGCTGAGCGGATCGGAACCGTTCAGCGGAATTATCAAGAAGCGGAACCTGCACGACCTGGCGAAGTTGCTGTTCGCGTTCAACATGCTGTGGGCGTACTTCGCGTTTTCGCAGTTGCTGATTATCTGGTCGGGTAACCAGCCGGAAGAGATTACGTTTTACCACTCGCGCTTGAACGGGCAGTGGGGCGTGGTGGCGGTGATGGTGCTGCTGTTCAGTTTTGCGATTCCGTTCCTGTTGCTGTTGTCGCGGGACGTGAAGCGGACAGCGAGCGTGGTTTCGAAGATCGCGGTGTGGATGATTTTCATGCGGCTGGTGGATCTGTACTGGATGACGCGGCCGGAATTTACGGCGAGCGTGGCGCCGAAATGGCTGGACCTGGTGGTACCCATCGCGCTGGTGGGATTGTGGCTGGGATTTTTTGCGATGAACCTGAAGCAGCGGCCGCTGTTGCCGCTGGGCGACCCAAATCTTTCGGAGGCGTTGTCACTGCATGAGTAGCGAGCAGCACAATCACGGGCACAACAACGGCGGGCGGCCGGAACACGCGGACGTTTCTTTCGAAGCGCGGGACGTCAAGCCATCGCCAATTTTCAAGTTTTTGTTCTGGCTCGGCGTTACCGTGGTGCTGTCGTTTGTGCTTTCCCTCGGAATTTACAAAGGTTTGAAAGCGTACTGGATGAGCACCTACGAAGCGCCGCCACCTTCGCGCCCGGTTGGGTTGGAATATCCGCCGGAACCTAGACTCCAGGGCATGCCCGGACATTTGTCGGACCCACAACACGATTGGCGGCAGAAGGTGGAAGCCGACACCAAGGCCAACGAGGAGCTGAGTTGGGTGGATCAAAAAGCGGGGATTGCCAAAATTCCAGTGACCGACGCGATGAAACTAATAGCGGAAAAGGGATTGCCGGCGATACCAGCGGCGCCCGCGGAGAAGAAGTAAAGAATGAAAATGATTCGCATTATGACGGGATTCGCGGTGCTGCTGCTGGCGGCAAGCCTGGGCTGCGCGCAGATGATCCCGGATAACGTGGGCCAGTCGTCGAAGGGATTGCCTCCGGCGCTGGTGAACGTGAAGTTTGATCCCCAACTGAACGCGCAGATTCCTTTGGAAACGGCATTCGTGGACGAGATGAACACGCCGGTGCGGCTGGGCGATTACTTCGGGAAGAAGCCGGTGGTGCTGGTGTTCGCGTATTACACCTGCCCGATGCTTTGCAGCGAAGTGGAGCACGCGGTGGTCGGGACGCTGAAGATGATCTCATTCAATCCCGGCAAGGATTATGACGTGGTGTTCATCAGCTTCGACACGGCGGATACGCCGGACGCGGCGTTGAAGAAGAAACATGAAGCGCTGGCGCGTTTTGCGCGGCCGACGACGGACGCGGGCTGGCATTTTCTGACCGGGACGCGCGAATCCATCGATGCGGTGACCAAGGCGGCGAGTTTCAGCTACAGCTACGACGCGAAGAGCAATACGTATGCGCACGCGAGCGGGATCCTGCTGCTGACGCCCGACGGGCGAATTTCGCGGTACTTTTTCGGGGTGGAATATCCTGCCAGCAACGTGCGGCTGGGATTGGTGGACGCTTCGGCGGGGAAAATCGGGACGCCGGTGGATCACCTCCTGCTGTTTTGCTACCAGTATGACCCTACCAAGGCGCGGTATAGCGCGACGATCCTGACGGTGATCCGCATGGGCGGAGTGGTTACGCTGTTCTGCATGGCCCTCGGCTTCGTCATTTTCCGCCGCCGGGAAAACCGCAACACGCATTCGAATCCGGATTTGCCGACGCAAGGAGCACACTAGAGCCGTGCAGTCACCGCTTCCAATTTTTCCAGAACAGGCGTCCAATTTCGCGGGCAACGTAGACGCGTTGTTCCTGTTCATCCTGATGACCACGCTGTTTTTCGCGGTGCTGGTCACCGTGCTGGTGATTTTCGCGGCGTTCAAGTTCCGGCGGAAAAGCGAAAAGGAAGTTGGCGACGAAGTGGAAGGAAACCTGGTGCTGGAAATCGGGTGGACGCTCATCCCCCTGGTAATAGCGCTGGGTATTTTTGCGTGGGGCGCGGTGATTTACGTGAATTACCGGATCGCGCCAAGAGACACGCTGGATGTTTATGTGATCGGCAAGCAGTGGATGTGGAAGCTGCAACAGCCGAACGGGCGCAAGGAAATCAACGAGCTGCACGTTCCGGTGAACCGGAACATCAAGCTGATCATGGGCAGCGAAGACGTGATTCACGATTTTTACGTGCCGGCGTTCCGGGTGAAGATGGATGTGGTGCCGGGGCGGTACAATACGATGTGGTTCCGGCCAACCAAGGTCGGAAAATACCACTTTTTTTGCTCGCAATATTGCGGCACGAATCACGCGGTGATGGGCGGGTGGGTGACGGTGATGGACCCGGCCGAATACGCAGCGTGGCTCTCGGGAGAAAGCGGCGACGTGAATCCGGTTTCGGCGGGCGAGAAGTTGTTCACACAGCTGGCGTGCGTCACCTGTCATTTGGCCAACGGCACGGGGCGCGCTCCGTCGCTCAACGGAGTTTACGGCGCGAAGGTGCTTCTGGCCGACGGCTCCACGGTGACCGCGGACGAGGCGTATATCCGCGAATCCATCCTGCAGCCAAAGGCAAAAATTGTGGCCGGTTATCAGCCGGTGATGCCCACGTTCCAGGGCTTGGTGACGGAAGAGCAGATTCTGAATCTGACGGCGTACATCAAGTCTCTGCAGTCGCAGCCGGTGCCCGCGAAGGGCGCGGGAATTGCGCCAGCAGCAGCGGGGAAGAAATAGTATGAGAACGCAACCCACGGGGCCGGAACCGCAAATGCCGGAAAAGCATTACCTGAACGCCACCTATGGGATCCGTTCGTGGCTACTGACCACGGACCACAAGCGAATTGCGCTGCTGTACCTGGCTTCGGTGACGCTGTTCTTTTTCATCGGCGGATTTTTCGCAATGATGATCCGGCTGCACCTGCTGACGCCGAACGGATACCTGCTTTCGGCGGATACCTACAATCGCATGTTCACGATGCACGGCGTGGCGATGATTTTCTTTTTCCTGATTCCCTCGATTCCCGCGGTGATGGGGAATTTCCTGATTCCGCTGATGATCGGGGCAAAGGACCTGGCGTTTCCGAAGATCAACCTGCTGAGCTGGTACGTGTACGTGGTTGGCGGGATGTTCACGCTGTGGTCGATGGTGAACGGGGGGCTGGATACCGGGTGGACGTTCTATACGCCGCTGAGCACAGTGTATTCGAATTCGGCTGTGGCACCCGCGGTTGTAGGGGTGTTCATCACCGGGTTTTCGTCGATCCTGACGGGCTTGAATTTTCTGGTAACGATTCATACCATGCGGGCACCGGGAATGACCTGGTTCCGGCTGCCGCTGTTTGTGTGGGCGCACTATGCGACCTCCATCGTGATGATTTTGGGCACGCCGGTGGTGGCGATTACGCTGGGATTGGCGGGGATGGAGCGGCTGTTCGGGCTGGGCTTCTTCAATCCGGCGATGGGCGGGGATCCGATTCTGTTCCAGCACCTGTTCTGGTTCTACTCGCATCCGGCGGTGTACATCATGATTTTGCCGGCGATGGGCGTGATCAGTGAATTGATTCCGACATTCGCGCGGAAGAAGCTCTTTGGGTACCACTTCGTCGCCGCGGCCAGCCTGGCGATTGCGGTGATCGGCTTCCTCGTGTGGACGCACCACATGTTTGTTACCGGGCAATCCACCTACGCGGCGGTGGCATTCTCGTTCTTGACGTTTCTGGTGGCGATTCCTTCGGCGGTGAAGACGTTTAACTGGACGGCGACCCTGTTTGGCGGTTCGATTTCATTCGACACGCCGATGCTGTATGCGTTCGGGTTTCTGGGGCTGTTCCTGGTCGGGGGACTGACAGGATTGTTCCTGGGCAGTTTGGGAACCGACATCAATATTCATGACACGTACTTCGTTGTGGCGCACTTCCACTACATCATGGTGGGCGGGGCGGTGATGGGGTATCTCGGCGGGCTGCATTTCTGGTGGCCGAAAATTACCGGGAGGATGTACCCGGAATGGCTGGCGCGGATTGCGGCGTTTATCCTGTTCATCGGATTCAATTTCACGTTTTTCCCGCAATTTATCCTGGGAATCATGGGCATGCCGCGGCGTTATCACGTGTACCCGCCGGAATTTCAGATTTACAACGTGATGTCCACGGCCGGGGCGTCGATCCTTGCGGTTGGGTATCTGCTGCCAATGGTGTATCTGACCTGGGCGGCGTTTTATGGAAAAGTGGCGGGTGAGAATCCGTGGCCTGCCACGGGGTTGGAGTGGAAGACGCAATCGCCTCCGCTTACGGAGAATTTTGAGGTGACGCCAGTGGTCACCTGGGAAGCCTACGATTTTCACAACCGGCCGGATCTGGGGCTGGATGTTCCCGGTGGGCACGGGCCGCGGATTGTGGCGCCGGCTCACGGGGACGACTAAACGGAAGCCGGGCCGCGGCCCGGTGACAGGCGAGCGGTTGGCGCCTGAAACTGACGGTTAGAGGAGTGCGGAGTGCATCGCACCGGATCATTGTACGGGCAGTTCAAGACGCTGGAGCAGCAGAAGGATACTGCCACGCTCGGCATGTGGATTTTCCTGGTCACCGAAGTGATGTTCTTCGGCGGGATCATGCTGGCGTATACGATCAACCGGCACACGTATTTCCATGCGTTTGCGGTGGGCAGCAACACGTTGAGCTTGCCGCTGGGCGGGTTCAACACCGTGGTGCTGCTGGCCAGCAGCTTCACGATGGCGATGGCGGTGTGGTCGGCACAGTCCGGGAAGAAGCAGCTCATCAGCATTTTTCTGACCCTGACGATTCTGCTTGGGTTCGTGTTTTTCGGCGTGAAATACGTGGAATACGCCCAGAAATTCCATCACCATCTGGTGCCCGGAAAGAATTTCGATATTTCCTACTGCGTGGATAATCCGTCGAAATGCGAAGACATTAGCGCCGCGGATCTGGAGAGGGAGCGCGGAGAGATTGAGGAGGCCAAAGCGGCGGACCCGAATCTGAACGCGCATGCGCAGCTTTATTACTCGGCGTATTTTGGAATGACGGGGCTGCACGCGCTGCACATGGTGATTGGAGCGGGATTGTTGTTGTGGCTGCTGAAGGGGTCCCTGGCCGGGCAATTTACGGCGGAGTGGAACAACCCGGTGGATATTGTGGGGCTGTACTGGCACTTCGTGGACATTGTGTGGATTTATCTTTTTCCGCTGTTGTACCTGATTGACCGGCACAAGTAGGGAGCGACGCGTGTCTGAACACGAACATAGCGAGCACATCGTTTCACCGGGCACTTATCTGGTAATCATCCTGACGCTGCTGGCGCTGACCGGGATTACGGTCGCGGCGGCGTACGTCAACCTAGGGCGGTTCAATATTGTGGTGGCGCTGGCGATCGCGACGGTCAAGGCAACACTGGTGGTCCTGATCTTCATGCATGCGAAGTATGTGCCGCAGAGGACCAAGCTGGTGATCATCGCGGGAATTTTCTGGCTGGCGCTGCTACTGTTCTTGACCTTGAGCGATTACGCTTCGCGTGTGGATTACCGCGGGGTGCGCTTTCCAATGTCGCAAAACATTTCGCATATCCTGAATCAGCACGGCTGAGAACAGAGCCGTCCGCAAAATCGAAGTGAAACCAAGGAGGCCCACCGGCCTCCTTTTTCTTTGGCCGTGAGTTAGCCGAGATTGGACGCACCTCTGCCGGTTGGTCAGGTGCATTCTTGGGGTGTATTGGGATATGCCGCTTTCGCGGCGGAGAGAGATGCAGTGTACGGCAGAAGTGAGGGGAAGAACGAACCGGCCCAGCCCTCAATCCCCTAAAGGGATCCTCGGCTCGCCTCCCCCACGCGTGTCTAAAGTGCAAACGGCTAGCCAATTGTAAGTACCTCATTTTCAATACATTAAAGTCTAGAGCCGGGTAAAAATGCACTACCCCCGGGGAAATTTTTACTCTGGGAATCGGGCTTCCTGGCCGACGGGAGAATTTTTTCTCGTGGCGCACATCCTGTCCGCTGGTCAACTTGACCGTTGCTCGCACGAGTTGGTATGTTGAAGGACTATGCTGGGCTCAGTCTACCTACTGAGCGCCAGGGCTCCTGTGGAGGGAGCGCTTTCGAATTATGGGAATAACGAAATTGGTCGTGCGGGGAGCTCGCCAGCACAACCTGAAGAACATCAGTGTGGAGATTCCGCGCAATACGCTCACCGTCATCACTGGGTTATCCGGCTCCGGCAAATCCTCGCTGGCTTTCGACACGATTTATGCGGAGGGGCAGCGGCGGTATGTGGAATCGCTGTCGGCGTACGCGCGGCAATTCCTGGATCAGATGGAGAGGCCGGAAGTGGACGTGATCGAGGGTCTTTCGCCTTCGATTGCCATCGAACAGAAAACCACCACGCGGTCCCCGCGGTCCACGGTGGGAACCATCACGGAAATTTACGATTACTTGCGCGTGGTTTACAGCGCCGTGGGCGTGCCGCATTGCCCGAACTGCGGCAAGCCGATTACGCGACAATCGAGCGAGCAAATTGTGCAGGCGATCTTGCACGGCGAACTGTGCAAGCCGGACGACCGGATCATGATTCTGGCGCCGGTGGTGCGTGGAAGGAAGGGCGCGTACCGCAAGGAACTGGAAAAGTTGGCGCAGGACGGCTTCGTGCGGGTGCGGATCAACGGTGAGCTATTGCCGCTGGACGAAATTCCCGTGCTGGACAAGCGGAAGAATCACACAATTGAAGTGGTGATTGACCGGCTGCTGGTAAAGCAGGGGGTAGCCTCACGGCTGGAACAATCGATTGCCATGGCATTGAAGCTCGCGCAAGGGCTGGTGACGGTCGCGGTGGTGGGCGGGAAGGAACACGTTTTTTCGGAAAAACTGGCATGCCCGGATTGCGGGTTGTCGGTGCCGCAATTGGAGCCGCGGTCGTTCAGCTTCAATTCACCGTATGGGGCTTGCCCGGCGTGCAACGGATTGGGGTCGAAATACGATTTCGATCCGGCCAAGGTGATTACCGATTGGACGCGGCCGTTGTTTGATGGAGGACTTGGGCCGGGGTCAGGATCGGCGGTGTTGAAACGCACGCTGGAACTGGGAGCGTACGCGCACGGATTTCATCTGGACACGCCGTTCGAGAAATATCCGGCGAAGGTACAGAACCTGCTGCTGTACGGCTATCCGAACGGAGACACCAAGCGGGGAGCGGGCGGGCGATCCGCCGCCGGGGAGAAGGGATTCCGGTTTCAGGGAATCTTGAAATTTCTGGAGCGAAATTTCGAGGAGTCCAATTCGGATTCGTACCGCGAGTGGATGACACAATATATGTCCGCAACGCTGTGCAGCGCATGCCACGGGAAGCGGTTGCGGCCGGAATCGCTGGCCGTGAAGCTGGCGGGTTGGTCGATTGCGGATTTCACGGCACTGGCGATCAGCGATGCGCGGCCGGCGGTGGCTAAAATTTTGGAGGAGTTGACGTCGCGGCAGAAGGAAGTTGCCGGGAGGCCGCTGGGAGAGGTTGCCGAACGGCTGGATTTTTTGCTGGCCGTGGGGCTGGGTTATCTGAGTTTGGATCGCTCGGCAGCGACGCTTTCGGGCGGCGAGGCGCAGCGGATCCGGTTGGCGACGCAAATCGGTTCGCGATTGCGTGGCGTGTTATATGTGCTGGATGAGCCGTCGATCGGGTTGCACGCGCGGGACAACGATCGATTGCTGCATTCGCTGGAGCAGTTGCGCAACCTGGGCAATACTGTTTTGGTTGTGGAGCACGATGAAGACACCATTCGCCGGGCGGATTTTGTGGTGGACCTGGGACCCGGGGCGGGGGATGCCGGCGGGTATCTGGTTGCGCAGGGAAAGCCGGCGGAGATTGCGGCTTCGGCGGAGTCGCTGACCGGGCA